>PDWJ01004683.1_pt1 | contig 11859 bp, 8 predicted proteins | sample 1430881 | NCBI WGS metagenome assembly PDWJ01 (sample SAMN01162460, study PRJNA174530) | Oral metagenome, whole genome shotgun sequencing project. | biome: Marine environment; feature: Marine mammal; material: Swab sample of the gingival sulcus; isolation source: swab sample of gingival sulcus... | reverse complement strand
CTTCTGATATTTATTCTCGATATAAAACATTAAAAGGTTTTAATGTACTTCACCCCATGGGATACGATGCTTACGGATTACCTGCCGAGCAGTATGCCATACAAACTGGACAGCATCCGGCAATTACCACCGAACAAAATATTAAACGATACCGAGAGCAATTAAACAAAATTGGATTCTCTTACGACTGGAGTCGTGAGGTGCGTACCTGCGATCCCGAATATTACAAATGGACACAATGGGTGTTTATTCAAATGTTTAATCACTATTTCGATAATACAACCGAAAAGGCAGAACCCATTACTAATTTGATAAAAACCTTTGAACAAGATGGTAATGCAAATATAGATGCTGCTTGCTCTGAAACACCTATTTTTACTGCCGAGCAGTGGAATAATTTCAGAGAAAAAGAACAGCAGGAAATATTATTAAACTATCGATTAGCTTATTTGGCTGATACCATGGTAAACTGGTGTCCCGAATTGGGAACCGTACTTGCCAACGATGAGGTGAAAGATGGTTTATCGGTTCGCGGCGGTTATCCTGTTGAACAGAAAAAAATGCGTCAATGGTCGTTACGAGTATCGGCATATGCCAAACGTTTATTAGACGGAATGGAGAATTTGGAATGGACAGATTCTTTAAAAGAGATACAACGTAATTGGATTGGTCGTTCTGAGGGAGCTGAGGTAAACTTTAAGGTAAAGAATTTCGATATTAATATGGAAATTTTTACCACTCGTCCTGATACCATTTTTGGTGTAAGTTTTATGGTTTTGGCTCCTGAAAGCGAGTTGGTACAGCTGCTAACTACTGCCGAACAAAAAGCTGAAGTAGAAGCCTATTTAGAAGCAACAAAAAAACGTACCGAGCGTGAGCGTTTAGCCGATGTAAAAACCGTTAGCGGTGTGTTTACCGGAGCTTATGCCGTACATCCGTTTACCGGCGAAGATATTCCTATTTGGGTTAGCGATTATGTGTTGGCGGGCTACGGAACAGGAGCTATTATGGCAGTTCCTGCTCACGACAGCCGTGATTATGCTTTTGCAAAACACTTTAATCTTCCTATTGTACAGGTAGTTTCGGGTGGCGATATTAGTGAAGAATCGTACGATGCCAAAGAGGGAAAAGCTATGAATTCCGATTTTCTAAACGGATTAGAGGTAAAAGATGCCATTGCAAGAGCCAATCAAGAGATTGAGGCACGAGGTTTAGGTAAAAAGAAAATAAACTATCGATTACGTGATGCTATTTTCTCTCGTCAAAGATATTGGGGCGAACCATTCCCTGTTTATTTTAAGGACGAAATGCCTTATATGATTAGCGAAGATGAATTGCCTTTAGAATTACCTGAAATTGATAAATATTTACCAACCGAATCGGGCGAACCGCCGTTGGGTCGTGCCCAAAATTGGGAAACCAAAGAGGGCTACCCTATTGAATTGAATACAATGCCCGGATTTGCAGGTTCATCGGCTTACTATTTACGCTATATGGATCCTCGCAACAACAATGCTTTGGTGGGCAAAGAAGCGAACGAATATTGGCAAGATGTCGATTTATATATTGGTGGTACCGAGCACGCAACCGGACACCTAATCTATTCTCGTTTTTGGAATAAATTCCTATTCGATATTAATGAAGTATGTAAAGATGAGCCTTTTAGAAAGCTGATTAATCAAGGAATGATACAAGGACGTTCGAACTTTGTATATAGAGTAAAAAACAGCAATAAATTTGTTTCTTACGGATTGCGTAAAGAGTACGATACTACAGACATTCACGTTGATGTAAACATTGTAAAGAATGATGTTTTAGATACCGAAGCTTTTAAAGTTTGGCGACCTGAATTTAAAGATGCCGAATTTATTTTAGAAGAGGGTAAATATATTTGCGGTTGGGCAGTAGAAAAAATGTCGAAATCGATGTTTAATGTGGTAAATCCCGATATCATTGTGGAAGAATATGGTGCCGACACTTTGCGTTTATACGAAATGTTTTTAGGTCCTTTGGAAGCTCATAAGCCTTGGGATACCAACGGAATTGACGGAGTTCATAAGTTCTTAAAGAAACTATGGCGATTGTTTTTTAACGGTGAAACTTTTGAAGTATCAGAAGCAGAACCAACTAAAGCCGAGTTAAAAGTATTGCATAAAACCATTAAAAAAATACAAGACGATATCGAGCGTTTTTCGTTTAATACTTCCATTTCGGCATTTATGATTTGCGTAAACGAACTGACTACATTAAATTGCAACAACAAAGCGGTATTACAGGATTTATTAATTCTGTTAGCACCGTTTGCTCCGCATATTGCCGAAGAACTATGGGAAAAATGCGGTAACGGTACAAGTATTACTAAAGCGGTATTTCCTGCGTTTAACGAAAGCTTTATACAGGAAGATACTCACGAATATCCGGTTTCTTTCAATGGTAAAATGCGATTTAAATTGGAATTGCCGTTAAGTTTAACCAAAGAAGAAATTGAAAAAGCAGTACTTGCCGACGAAAAATCACAAAAGTGGACTGAGGGTAAAACACCTAAAAAAGTAATAGTTGTTCCTAAGAAAATAATCAATATTGTAATTTAAAAATGGTCAACCTTATTTAGGGATGTTCATTAAACAATTGCTAATTATTAATTGTACATTGTTAATTGAGTTAAAGCTAACAGCTAAATAAAAAAGAATATGAAAATAAAACTAAACTTTTCAGAAGTAAAATCATTTATCATCATTGCATTTGGATTAGCCATTTACAGTTTTGGTGTAACAGCATTTTTAATTCCCCTAAAAATGATGGGAGGAGGCGTAAGTGGTATTGGAATACTACTTTATTATGCTACCAATGGAGCAATTCCTGTTGGATACTCCTTTTTTGCTATCAACGTGGTATTAATTATCATAGCATTAAAAATATTAGGACCCAAGTTTGGTATAAAAACCATATTTGCAATTATTTGCGGTTCTATATTCCTTGCCGTTTTTCAAGATATTTTCACCACTCCTTTGGTTGATGAAAAATTTATGTCTGCTATCATAGGAGGTGCTTTAGGCGGTATTGGTATTGGAGTAGCCATTTCGCAGGGAGGCAGTTCCGGAGGTACCGATATTATTGCCATGGTTATCAACAAATATCGAAATATCAGTCCCGGTAGAATTATTCTTTATATTGATGTTTTTATTATTGCATCGTCGTATATTGTCTTTCATAACGTACAAAGCATTGTATATGGTTATGTAATTATGGGAATAACGGCTTATGCTGTTGATATGGTAATTTCAGGTACAAAACAGTCGGCACAGTTGTTTATTATCTCCGAAAAATATAACGAAATAGCCGAACGTATCGGTAAAACCGGACGAGGCATTTCAATTATCGACAGTAAAGGCTGGTATTCGGGTGCCGAACGTAAAATTTTAATGGTGGTAGTCCGTAAACACGAAACCCAACACATTTTTAAAACCATAAAAGAAGTCGATGCCCATGCTTTTATATCTATGGGTTCGGTAATGGGTGTTTACGGATTAGGTTTTGAAGAAATTCGTTCATAAAAAATAGACGAAACAGAGACCTCACAGGTTTCAAAAACCTGTGAGGTCTGAAAAATATAAAAAATGAAAAAAGCATTAGAAACAATTAAAAATAACGATACAATCAGCTCTTATCTTATTATTACTTTTGGTTTATTAATTGGAGCTATTGCATTTACCGGATTTATTATTCCTTCAGGAATTGTAGGTTCTGGAGTTACCGGTATTGCTACCATTATTTACGTGGTGCTGGGAGTAAATGTGGGATATAGTGTATTTGTGATAAATGCTCTTTTATTACTAACATCGTTACGTGTATTAGGGGTTGGATTTGGTTTGAAAACAGTTTATGGAATTGTTATTGTTTCTGTTTTTTTAGGATTTCTACAAGTTCTAATAAAAGAACCTTTGGTTAGTGACAAATTTATGTGTGCTATTATTGGTGGTGCGTTGGCAGGAATAAGTGTAGGTATTATTATATTACGTGGAGGTAGTACCGGAGGTACCGATATTCTTGCGATGATGATTAATAAATATAAGAATTACAGTCCGGGAAAACTGTTATTAACCATTGATGTAATTATTATTTCATCTTCTTATTTTATTTATTACGACATAGAACAAGTAGTTTATGGTTTTGTTACTATGGGAATTAGTGCTTATTGTGTAGATTTGGTATTGGAAGGTTCGAAACAATCGGTACAAATTTTTATTTTTACCCAAAAGCCTGAAATGTTGCGAAAAGAAATTGTAGAAACTTTAGACCAAGGATTAACCTTGTTAAATGGTGTAGGCGGTTTTTCCGACGAAGAGGTAAAAGTTTTGATGTTATTGGTAAAGAAGAAAGAAGCACAAAGTATATTACGAATGATACAATATATCGATCCTGATGCGTTTATTTCCATGGGAAGTGTAATGGGAGTATATGGTAAAGGTTTTGACAGTATTAAAGCAAAATAAAAGTATCAAATAAAAATAAGTAATGCGAACAAAATTCAAAAAAACACACCTGTTTTTCATTGCAGTTGTAACTATATTACTAGCAATCTTAATATATCTATTAGGAGCAAATTCTAATGATTTACCTCAACAAGTAATCCAAGAACAGCAGGAAATAAAAGATAGTACCGTAAAAAAAACGGTAAATCTTAAATATGGTTTTCCCATTGATGATTTTGAAGTAATAACAGGGAAAGTAAAACGAAGACAAAATCTATCGGAAATATTGAGTAAATACAACGTATCGTATGGTACCATTGATAAAATTGCACGTAAGGCAAAAAATGTTTTTAGTGTGCGTAAAATTCGTTCCGGAAAAGAGTATGCTATATTATTGGCAAAAGACAGCGTAAAAACACCCGAATATTTTATTTATGAGAATACTGCGGTAGAATATATTGTATTTGATTTACGTGATACATTAAGCGTTTACAAAGGCGAAAAAGAGGTAACCTACGAACAAAAACAAGTAAGCGGAATCATTGAATCTTCGTTGTGGAATGCAATGGTAGATGCCAATGCCGATCCGCTGTTATCCATTAGCCTATCGGAAGTATATGCGTGGACAATTGATTTTTTCGGCATAACCAAAGGCGATAAATTTAATGTGATCTACAAAAAAGCCTATGTTGAGGGAAAACCAATTAACGATATTGAGATATTGGCTGCTAATTTTACGCATCACAATGCCGACAATTATGCATTTGCTTTTACACAAGGCGAAAAGCATGGTTTCTTCGACGAAAAAGGTAATAGCTTGCAAAAAGCATTTCTAAAAGCACCATTACGTTATTCTCGTATTAGTTCTCGATTTTCAAACTGCAGGTTTCATCCTGTTTTAAAACGATATAGAGCACATCATGGCGTTGATTATGCTGCTCCGACAGGAACGCCTGTACATTCCATTGGTGACGGTGTAATCATTAAAAAAGGCTATCAAAAACGTGGCGGCGGACGTTATTTAAAGGTGCGACACAACAGTGTTTATACAACGGTTTATATGCATTTTTCTCGTTTTGCCAAAGGAATGAAAAGAGGTGTTCGTGTAAAACAAGGACAAACCATTGGTTATGTTGGTTCTTCGGGATTGGCCACGGGACCTCATCTCGATTTTAGGGTATTTAAAAATGGAAAAGCAATTAATCCGCTACATGTAAAATCGCCGCCCGTAGCTCCCGTAAAAAAAGAAAATAAACCTACTTTTGATAAACAAGTTGAAAAATATATGCAGTTGCTTAAAAAGAATTAATATAGCAAGTAGCTGAAAGACGGAAATAGAAAGCTTCAAAGTTAAACCTTGGAGCTTTTTTCATTATTTTATAAAATATGCTCATTCAGAAAACAGTACACATCTATGCCATTTTTATTCATTTTCGGATAGGGCATTGTCCCTATGTTTGCAAAAAACGTATTACATTAATTAGCTAATTTAATCGTAAAGGACACAAAGAACACACAAAGTTCGCAAAGGAGATTTTTTTCCGTCTTCCAACTAATTGTCACATTGTCTATTGATAATTTAGGTCGCTCTTATGGAGCTAAATTTCTTTTACAATCTTAAAATGCTACAAACAGAATACTCCTCTGGAGTTTTTTTCGGTTAGTTATTGGCTTTTGAGACTTCCGTCTTCAAACTTCGGTCTAATGGTTACATTATCTTAACCGCAAAGGACACAAAGCACACACAAAGTTCACAGAGAGGATTTTCTTCCGTCTTCCAACTAATTGTCACATTATCTAATTGCCAAATTAAAATTGATACATATAAGCAAAAAAAGAGCCGACAAATGCCGACTCTTTTTTTTCATTTGAATGATTGGTATTAATTATACACAACCTTGAGCTAACATTGCTTCGGCAACTTTAATAAAGCCACCTACGTTAGCACCCTTAATATAGTTTACTTTTCCGTTTGCATCTTTTCCGAAACGTACACAAGTATCGTGAATATCTTTCATGATACGACCCAATTTTTCGTCAACTTCCTCAGCAGTCCAGTTGTAACGCATTGAGTTTTGAGACATTTCTAAACCAGATACTGCAACACCACCGGCATTAGCAGCTTTACCCGGAGCAAAAGTAATATTATCAGTTAAATAGAATGCAGCCTCAGCAGTACAACCCATATTTGAAGTTTCAATTACATACTGACAACCGTTTTCTACCAATTGTTTAGCATCGTTAATATTCAACTCATTCTGGATAGCACAAGGGAAAGCAAGATCTACTTTACACTCCCAAGGTTTTTTACCGGGAACGAATTTAGCACCAAATTTTTCAGCATAAGGAGCAACAACATCGTTGTTAGTAGCTCTAAGCTCTAACATATATGCAATCTTTTCAGGAGTATTAATTCCATTTTCATCGTAAACATATCCGTCAGGACCCGAAATTGTCACTACCTTAGCACCCATTTCAGCCAACTTTGTTACAGCACCCCAGCTTACATTACCGAAACCTGAAACAGCAACAGTTTTGCCTTTTAAAGTTTCGTTCTTTTCAGCTAATACGTGAGAAGCAAAATAAACAGTACCAAAACCAGTAGCTTCAGGACGTACTAAAGAACCGCCAAATGATAATCCTTTTCCGGTTAATACACCTGTAAATTCGTTACGGATTCTCTTGTATTGTCCGAATAGGTAACCTATTTCGCGACCGCCTACTCCTATATCTCCTGCAGGAACGTCGGTGTTAGGACCAATATACTTGCAAAGCTCAGTCATAAAGCTTTGGCAGAAACGCATAATTTCGTTATCTGATCTTCCTTTAGCGTTGAAGTCAGAACCACCTTTACCACCACCCATTGGAAGAGTGGTTAATGAGTTTTTGAAAGTTTGCTCGAAACCTAAGAATTTCAAAGTACTTAAAGTTACTGATGGGTGGAAACGAAGACCACCTTTGTAAGGTCCTATTGCACTATTAAATTCAACGCGGTATCCACGGTTGATTTCTACCTCTCCTTTGTCATTTATCCAAGGCACACGGAAAATAATAGTTCTCTCCGGTTCACACATTTTCTCAAGAATTTTAGCAGCTTTATATCTAGGATTGCTATCGTAAGCTTCCCAAACGGTTTCTACTACTTCCTCTACTGCCTGATGAAATTCTGCTTCACCGGGAGTTTTAGCCTTTAAGGCATCAATAAATTCTTTAATTTTTGCTTCCATTTCAAATGTATATTATGAAATTAAAATTGTTTGTTGTCGAAATTAAAATGTAAATATTTCGTTATATACCTTTAATTTCTAATTATGTTTTTATTTTGTTTTACGATTCAAATGTAGATAAAATTTTAATACAAAAAATAAATAAGTAAAAAAAATTATAACGTTTACGAAAGAAACACTAATCTAATAATCAATGCTTTAATACCAATTCAAAACCTGTTGTATAGCATAAACAGAAAAAAACATTGATTTTTTTAAGGAATTAGGGCATAAATTTTTCCGGGAAATGATTTTATCACACCCTTAAATTCCATTTGTAACAGTAGGCTCGATACTTTACTCATAGATAGATTTGTTCTCACACAAATAAGGTCGATAGAGAGTTTGCCATTGTTTTTTAGTACATCGACCACTTGTTGTTCCTCGGCGGTAAGTTCTACAAAAAGTTTGGTTTGTACCTCTTTGGGCATTTCTTTTTCGTCGTCCCACCCCAGTATATAAGCTAAATCGGCAGCATTTTCAATTAAAAAGGCTTTATTGCTTTTAATTAAATAGTTGCACCCCTCAGAGTATCTGTCGCCGGCTCTTCCGGGAAATGCAAAAACATCCTTATTGTAGGAGTTGGCAATATCGGCGGTAATTAATGAACCGCCTTTTCGTGCCGATTCAACTACAATGGTTGCATTAGATATTCCGGCTATAATTCTATTACGACGGACAAAGTTTTTAGGTGTAAATTTGCTTTTCGAAGGAAACTCGGTAATTAACAAACCATTTTCCAGTATTTGATTGGCATAGTTTTGATGCTGTGCCGGATACATTAAATGAAAACCATGTCCCACCACTGCAATTGTTGGTAGTCCGTTTCGCATAGCGGCTTTATGGGCACAAATATCTATACCATAAGCCAGTCCGCTGGTAATAACAGGTTTTATTTTTTTAGCAGAAAGGTCGGTTATAAGTTGATTGCATCGGTCTATGCCATAATCGGTGGCGTTGCGAGTTCCCACCACACTTATGTTGCGTAAATTGTTTAAGTTACCTGTGCCTTTGTAGTATAAAACACAAGGCGAATCCACACAGTTCCGCAATTGCAAAGGGTATTCCTCATCTAAATAACAGACAACTTGAATGTGGTTATTCTTCATAAATTGTAACTCTTCTTCGGCAAGCAACAAAGCATCGGAGCGTTTTACTTTATTTGCACCCAAAGTTCCAATTCCGGGAATTTTTAAAAGATTTCGTTTTTTTTCGGCAAAAAATCCCTCAACTCCTCCGGTGTATGAAATTAATTTTTTTAACCCGATAGAGCCAAAACCGTTAATAAAACTCAACGCTACTTTATGTCTAATATCAATGGACATACGGCTATATAAAATAGAAACAATTGCAATTAATTGGTCAGTCTATCTAACTCTTTTAATAGTTTTAGTCGTTTTTTTTTAGGCAGTGCCGATATAGAAATAGGAGGATATTTAGCCATTCCTCTAATGGTGTGTTGCAACAATACTATTTGCTTGCAGAAACCGCCATTTTTACGAATAACTTCGTATCCTTTAAAAGAGTATTTAGGAATTTCTATCGATTTAAAATCATCGTGAAAAGGGTGCAAAGGATAATAACGAAATATTAATTTATCGTCGGTTTCACGATATATAAAATAGTTATAATTAGGCAGTGCCATGAGTATTAAAAATATAATAAATAATAACGATGCTCCTCCCAATGCAAATCCCAAATTTTCAATATCGAGATAAAGCAAAATAATAAGTGAGGCAAGATAAAGAAGTACAACAAGATAATACCTAAGTTTTATCCACGTAGAGTTGTTTTGATTGTCTATTTTCATCTTTTAGAATAGTAATGTTAATTGATTGGTTAAAGGTAACCATAAATTACATTCAAAAAAATAAAAAATACTCATTTCTCTAAATAAAATCAACTGTTAATAAAAACAAATTTCGACTTTTTATGCAATTAACTTTATTTTTATCAGATACTTTTATACTTTTGTTCGGAATTTCCCCGCTTTGCTTTTTGAAATAACGATGCGAAGGAGTGCTTTTTTCCACTTCTTCTTTTGCTTGTTTGTGCAAAAAATAAAGGGTTATTCTGCAATAATTTATTCAATAGAAATATCAATAAAAACAAATATAATGGAAGCTAAACTTCAAGCTGCAAAAGATTCTATTCGCGATATAATGGACTTCCCAAAAGAGGGAATATTATTTAAAGATATAACCACAATGCTTAAAAATAAAGAGCATTTACATACTTTAGTCGATACGATTTACAATATCTACAAAGATAAAGGTATTACTAAAATTGTGGGACTTGAGAGTCGCGGTTTTATTATAGGTACTGCTTTGGCTTATAAATTAAATGCGGGATTTGTTCCTATTCGTAAACCGGGAAAATTGCCTGCTGCAACTTACAGTCAAAAATATACTTTAGAATATGGCGAAGATGAAATATTTATTCATCAAGATGCCTTAGAAGAGAACGATGTGGTGTTGCTTCACGATGATTTATTGGCAACCGGAGGAACTGCCGCAGCTGCAATTCAGCTATTAGATAGGTTTAACGTTAAAGATGTATTTGTTAATTTCTTGGTGGAGTTAAATGATTTAAAAGGAAAAGAAAAACTAAATACAAATCATCAAGTAGATGCTGTTTTTCATTTTTAAGTTGTTGCTAAACCGATAGTTTATTCTTATTTTTCTAACAGATTTTTAACCTAACCTATTTAGTTAGAAATATAAAAAATGACCTCGATTACACTAAATAGTCCTCAATCGACAGTTAATGGACGCATTGTGCTTCCGGCATCGAAAAGTATATCCAATAGGGTATTAATAATTAATGCTTTAAGCAATAGCTTCGAATCCATAAAAAATCTGTCGGATTGTGATGATACTAAAGCAATTCAACAAACTTTGTTTTCGAATACCAACACTTTCGATGTAGGAAATGCAGGTACGGCCATGCGTTTTTTAACCGCTTATCTATCGAAAATTGTGGGGGAGTGGACACTTACCGGCTCTCAACGTATGCAGCAACGCCCCATTGGTATTTTGGTAGATGCTTTGAACAGTTTGGGAGCTCAAATCAGCTACTTGGGAGAAGAGGGTTATCCTCCGTTAAAAATTTTTGGTTCAAATATCACAGGAAACGAGGTTACTGTTTCGGCAAATACCAGTTCACAATTTATTTCGGCTCTTTTGTTAATTGCACCTACGCTTACAAATGGTTTACATATTCATTTAGAGGGGAATATTGTTTCTAAATCGTATATTCTATTAACCTTAGGCACCATGGAGGATTTTGGCATAAAATGGGAATGGAAAAACAATACCATATCCGTTGCCAAACAAAATTACAGCATAATTCCCTATACCGTTGAGGGCGATTGGTCGGCTGCTTCGTATTGGTTTTCGATAATGGCATTTGCCAAAGGAGGAAAAATATATCTTGAAGGTTTAAAACGATACAGTTCACAAGGCGATAGCAATATGCTTCCGCTTTTCGAGCAGTTGGGCATAAAAGCACAATTCTCAAGACGAGGTATGTTTATCGAAAAAACAGCGAGCAACTGCAAAAAATTAAACATCGATTTTATCGATATGCCCGACCTTGTACAAACTTTTGCGGTTTGTGCTGCTCTAAAAAATATTCCTTTTCATTTTACAGGATTACAGACGCTTAAAATAAAAGAAACCGATAGAATTAATGCACTTATTACAGAACTAAAGAAATTGGGTTATATCCTAAATTGTCCCAACGAAAAAGAGCTTATTTGGGACGGAACAACCTGCAATCCTGAACAGTCTATTTCCATTGATACCTATAACGACCACCGTATGGCAATGGCTTTTGCTCCGGCAGTAATGGTTTTTCCGCAAATAAAAATAAATAATCCCGAAGTGGTTAGTAAATCTTATCCTCAATTTTGGGAAGATTTAAAACAATTAGGTGTAAATATTAAATAAAAACCTCACAAGAGTTTAAAAACTTGTGAGGTCTATAAAAGTGATACAATCTTAAAAGGTTTATTCGTTGTAAGGTTTGGTTTTGATAAATACCACGCCATTTTTACCGCGTTCGCCAAAGAGAGCAGTTGCCGTAGCTCCTTTTCTTAATACCTGTATTTCTTGAATAGA
>PDWJ01004682.1_pt1 | contig 11859 bp, 12 predicted proteins | sample 1430881 | NCBI WGS metagenome assembly PDWJ01 (sample SAMN01162460, study PRJNA174530) | Oral metagenome, whole genome shotgun sequencing project. | biome: Marine environment; feature: Marine mammal; material: Swab sample of the gingival sulcus; isolation source: swab sample of gingival sulcus... | reverse complement strand
GATAAACAAAATATTAGATAATTGAGTGATTATCAAACTAATAAACCGCACTTTAATTTTAAAAAATTGAGCAGAATAATTTAGGAATATAAAATCAACGGTAGATTTAGCAATAAACTGAAAAATTAGTAATAACATCATTTTAGAATAATAAAAACCCAAAATTAGATTTATTAACATACTTAAATGGATAAATAAAACTACAAAAGCTACAAAAATCACAAAGCTGTCTTTGTACCCCGTGCTTTTTGATGCCCATCTTGTTCTTTGATGTATGTACTTTGAGAAGGTTGATTCCGCCTTGGTTGTTACTATTGCATTTTTCGACTTTAGAAATCGTATATCATTCTTATACTTTTCCTTTACGTTTAAAAGTAGGAATATATCATCGCCCGAAATGTATTTGCTGTTGTGAATATCAGTAAATTCTTTATAAACCTGTTTTTCAAAAATTAGGTTCGCAGCATTGCACATTATCGGATTATTTAAGCCTATGGCAGCAGCTCCCGAAACCATAAGTGAAAAAAAATCAAGCGATTGCATTGCTTCAAACTTATTTGTATGCGACATTAATACAGGCGCAACTATAAGTTTGGGTTTTTCGTGAAGATAAAAAGCCAAAATGCTTGATAACCATTTTTTATGATGAATGCAATCGGCATCGGTAGTAACTATTAAATTGCCTTTAGCTTTGCTAATTCCATAGGCAACGGCTGCTTTTTTGCCTTTTTCTCCCTCTTTAAGGTTAATTATATGCAAATTTGACAAATCATCGGAATAACTTTGTGCAATACTTAATGAATTATCTGTTGAGTGGTCGTTTACAATAATTATTTCGTATCCGCTATTTGGGAGCATTTGATTTTTCAAGGACTGTAAAAGTGGCTTTATATTGTTTGCCTCATTCTTTATGGCAATAATTACACTTATATATGTTTTGTTTTGCGAAATATCTTGTTCCTTAAACTCTTCCATCTTAATCCAAGACAGAACGAAAAGAAAAATCAATATAATATAAGTTGCAAGTAATAGCAGTATTACTATGTAAACGAGAGTCATCTTTGAGGTATTGGGTCTTATTAAAGATAATGCACGAAAACCCTATCTAGTGATTGCCGGAAAACTCAGATAGCTGCGTTATACAAATATTTTTAAACAGTCATTTACAAAAAGTAAACTCCTGATTTAAAAATATTTGAAAGCCTTGCTCTCGAGGTCTTCTGACAATCACATCTCGAAAATAGCTAGTTTTCTTGCAGGCACTATATGTTTCAAAAACCTGTGTATTTAAGTATAAATTAAAAAAAGGCGGTACCAATTCCGCCTTTAATCAATTAACCAATTTTATTAACCTTTACTTATTATGAAAAAAACTTTTTTACTTGTTTTCTGAGTGCAAAATTAAACACTATTAATGCTAATAAACAATAATAAATCTTAATAAATGTTAAAACTTTGATTTCACTCAGACTTATAACGCAAATATACTTATAAAAATTGTATTGTGTATCAATAAAATCCGATTTTTTTTAAAATAGAAGTGATTTAAACTTTTTATTTGCAAACTTAGACTTTTAGTCTTTTATAGCTATTAGCCTTTTGCCCTTAGCTTTTGGCTTTAGTAGAAAGATTATGTAGTTTTTACTAAAAATTATAGAAGATAAAAAAGCTAAAAACCAAAGTCTAACAGCCAAAAACCTTGTCAAAAACAAATATTGAAACCATAAAAGAAAAAAAATTTGCTAAAAAAGTTTAAATGAGTTCTTATAGAGAAAAGTTTAACTGCAAAGAGCTGCAATTTTATTTTCATCTATATCATTCATACATTTAAAATGCTTTTTAGGACATTTTTTAAAGCCGATTTTACTGCATGGTCGGCATTTCAAATTTTCAACTTGCACAATTTCCGATTTCTTATCACTCAAATAAGGGTACATACCAAACTCGGGAATGGTATTGCCCCAAATAGAAATAATTTGCTTTTTGAGTGCCGCTGCTATATGCATCAGTCCGGTATCGTGGCTTATTACTATCCGCGACTGTTGCACAATAGATGCCGCTTGATTTAAGTTGTATTTTCCACAAGTATTGTAAACCTTTGAACCAACTTGCTGAAAAACTTTTTCACCTACAAGAGCATCGTTTTTATCACCCAGCAATACAACAGGCAGGGGTAACAGTTTGCAAATTGAAGTTATCTTTTTTTCGGGCAACCTTTTGGTACAATGCTGAGCACCTATTGCAAAAGCTATATAACCCGTTCTATGAGTTTCGGGTAAACTGTCTAAACTAACAACATCTCTATCCGGTATAAAATAATCAAGCCCTTGCATATCATTCTCGTCTATAAAATGGCTGATAGTTTTAATATACCTGTCTACAATGTGAATGTCGGGCAATTTATTTATTTTAAAATTAACCATTAACCATTTTTCTTTATTCAACTTGTTAAATGAAAATGCCACTGTCCGCAGTTTATTTTTTACTCTTAATGTCCGTAAATTATTATGCAAATCTATTACATAGTGAAAATACTCTTTTCTTAATCTTACCGCAAGTTCCGATAAAGATTTTTCAAGTGTGTGTATTTTATCAATATAGGGATTATATTCCAATAAATGAGCATATTGCTGCTTGGTTAAATAGTGTATTTCTGCACCTTCGCACTGTTGTTTTAAGTTGCGCACAACAGGTGTTGTAAGTACAATATCACCAATAGAACTAAATCGTATTATTAAAAATTTAACTATGTCAGGGTTCATTAGTTTAGGTTTTTGTTAGGTGTTATAACTTTTGTCTTCCATCTCCGGTATTCCATCTTCCATCCTCCGTCTTCCGTCTTCCAACTTCGGTCTTCCGTCTTCCGTCTTCCGTCCTCCAACTATCAAATACTTGCTTTAAAATGAATAAAAACAGCTCCTTCTCCCAAACTGTTTAGGGAATACTCAATTCTAAGCACCTTATCGTAATAAGTAACTAAGTTAATGCCCAGTCCGCCGCTATACAACAGGCTGTTGGTGAGATTATTATGAGCAACAACCTCTTCGTCATTTTCGTGCGACCAAGCAAAATCAAAAAACGTATTAATATATATTGAATAATGTATTTTTTTAAATTTCTTTATTGGAATAAAGTTTAAGTTTGTTATTATCCTTGGCAATAATTCAAAATTTAAGGTGTTTTTCACAAGCATTAAATCCTCAGCTTCGATAACGTAGTATTCAAATCCGCGCAAATAATCGTAATAGCCTAAACCTCTTTTGTAGTAATATGGTGTTTTTGATTGTAAAGATTTTTTAACACTCAATGAATGAGCAGCGTACAATCTATTAACTATTTTATAAAACTGATTAAAACTTGTATGCACATACATTAAATTAACAGGATATTTCTTACTTAAATTAAATCCTCGCTTTACAAAAGAAAAACGCAGCCTATTACCCGATAAAGGATAACTTGAATTATCTCTATTATCAAGCGTATAATTGTAGACAAACTTTAAATATTTGTTTCTCTTATTATTTCCTGCCAAAAAATCGTTTCTACTATTAAATAATGTATCTGAAATTTCAATATCGTTATAAGAAACAGATATGGAATGAGTAGATTTATGCTTGGGTCTGAATGAATAATTTATACTGCCGTTTACGCCTCTTATTACATAATTATCACTTATGTCAAACACCTTAGATTTATTATCAATACTTTTATAAAATATTGAGTGTTGCCTAAAATAGTGAACTCGACAACCTAAAAAATGTTTTTGTAATTTACCAAGCGAAATATTTTTATAACTCAATGAAAAATCGCGTGTATAACCGTAAGATAATTCTAATTTTAAGGTGTGATTTAAACCAAAAACATTGTTTTGCTTCACCGCAATACGATAATCCAGCCTTGACAAGTCTTTAGTTTCCCACCATGTGTTAAAATTTCTATCGTTATTTATTATTGAAAATTGAGGCCAAACAAACCACCTTTCTTCAACATTAATACTTATGCCAACTCTATCATAATCAAGTATTTTTTTTTCAATAGTTACATAATTAAACAATGGCAACTTGATTAGGTTCTTATAGGTTTCTTTTGTCAGTTTTTCTAAATCCTTATAAGTATACTCCTCTCCTACCCTGAAATTTAATTCTCTCTCTACAATTTTTTGCTTGGTTTTTTCATTGCCGCTTATATCTATATATGCAATTTTATATAAAACAAGACTATCTTCGGGCAATGTTTCACTTTTTTGACCAATCAAAGACGAGGCTGTTAGTAAAAATAAACATAAGGTGAAGTAATATTTTAGATTAATATCTAACATTGGACGTTTTTAGTTAGCATAAACAGTAAATGACTTCATTGGCGGCTGTTATAATAACGTATGACTTTGGTAAAAGCCACAATAACCTAAATTAAACATTCAAATAGTTTATAAACTCATGAAATCGCTCATTATAAAAGTTATCCAATATGTCATCGCCTACAGACCTGTATTTTACAGTGTACTCGTAACGTTCTAAAGTTTGTATAACAGGACTTAAATCGGCAGTGTTCAATTTCAAAGTAACATTAATAAGAGATGAGTTCTCAGTATAAGAAACGTATAAATTTACTATTTTAGCATTGTTGCTCTCTACAATTTGGGCTATTTCGGTAAGCACATAGTCATTTATATTCATCTCCAAAACAATTAAGCCTCCATGTTCATTTATACCTGCAAATTTTGCAAAAAATGCCAATAAGTCTCTTGTTAATATCGAACCTAAATACAAATCGTTATTGTCAGTAACAGGAACTAAACTCAGTTTAAATTTGGCAACTAAAGCCACTGCGTCTAAAAAAAGTTGTTCATTTTTAACATACACATTATCCAAATCAGAAGCATATTTTGAAGCCTCCTGCTTTTTATCTTCTACACCTGAAATATCCGATTTGGAAATTAATCCCACTAACTTCTTAGATTTTATTATAGGAAGCTCAGATACATCATACTTTTGCATCTTTTTTAATACCTCCGTTACAGGTTCGTCAATACTGACAATAGGTATAGTTTCCGATATTAAAGATTTGTTAAACATTGTGTAGTAAAAATAAAAATTATAATAAATTTGCAGCTCAAAACTTTAAGGGGTAGTTGTTGAACTAATGAAGTATCTCCCTCATAGGAGTGTTATCATGCCGTGTGGATTTTAGAAATTAGAAACTAACTTCCACCTATCAACTTCAATCTTACATCTTGAATATGCAAAATAGGCAATAAAATACAAACATTCCAAAAAAAATAATAAAAAAATAACCGAATGACACGTTTAAGCGTAAATATTAATAAAATAGCCACCATAAGAAATGCACGAGGAGGCAATGTGCCAAATGTTGTAAATGTTGCAGTAGACTGCCAAAAATTTGGTGCGCAAGGTATTACCGTCCACCCCCGACCTGATGAACGACATATAACTAGACAAGATGTTTTTGATTTGAGAAAAGTTGTTAATACTGAATTTAATATTGAGGGTTATCCCTCACAGCAGTTTATTGATTTGGTATTGAAAGTAAAACCCGAGCAAGTTACCCTTGTACCCGACCCTCCTGATGTGCTGACATCGAATGCAGGCTGGGATACTATCAAACATGAAAAGTTTTTGTCTGAAATTATCACAGAATTTAAAAATGCAGGCATAAGAAGCTCTATTTTTATTGATACCAATCCGGCAAATATAGCTAATGCAGCCAAAACACAAACCGATAGAGTGGAACTATACACGGAACCATATGCTGCTAATTATTCCAAAGATAAAAAAGCTGCTGTTTTACCATTTGTTGAAGCTGCAAAAGTTGCCATAGAAAATGGTTTGGGCTTAAATGCAGGACATGATTTGAGTCTTGAAAATTTAAAATACTTTAACCAACAGGTGAAAATGCTTAATGAAGTATCAATAGGTCATGCTTTAATTTCAGATGCTCTGTATTTTGGGCTTGAAAATACTATACAAATGTATCTGCGACTTTTAAATTAAAAATTGGAAAAATACGTGAGTAGAAAATGATTATAAGGACGGGAGACGGAAGACAGAAGACGGAAGACAGAAGACGGGAGACGGAAGACGGAAGACAGAAGACGGAAGACAGAAGACGGGAGACGGGAGACGGAAGACGGGAGACGGAAGACAGAAGACGGGAGACGGGAGACGGAAGTGCTAACACATATAACCCAATATTTAATACCTCAAAATAAACGTATGAACGAAATATACCTATCATTAGGGAGTAATCAAGGAGATAGAATTGAAAATTTGCGGGAAGCGGTAAAAAATATCGAAAAACAAATAGGACAAACTGTAAAAGTATCATCTTATTACGAAACTGAGCCTTGGGGCTTTACAGATAATACTAACTTTATAAATCAAGTTATAAAAATAAAGTCTGATTTAACGCCCGACAATGTTCTTGCAAAATCTTTGGAAATTGAAAAAGTATTGGGACGTAAACGCAAAGCCTCTAAACAGAGATACAGCAGTCGCAATATTGACATTGATGTTTTGTTTATTGATGATATGATTATTAACACGGAAAGCCTTACGGTTCCTCATGCTCATATTCACAAAAGAAATTTTGTATTGCAACCTCTGTGCGAAATAGCACCCTCTCTTGTACACCCGATTATACAAAAAAATATAAGCCAACTAACAGAGGAATGTGTAGATGATATGCAAGTATTCAAAGTTGATACAAATGCCCTGTCTCTACAATAAAATCCGGCATCCCTGTCCGACAGGATGACACAAAAATAGCCCCGTTATAAATTAAGAGGCTTTTTCGGGTACTCTTATTTATTGGCAAAATGCAAATCTTCTTTAAGTTGATTTATACGCGCAATTAGTTGCTCTTTGTGCTTGCCTCTTAACAATGCCTTATCTTTCATTTTGTTGTAATACTCTGTATAATAGTGTAGTGCAGCTTTTTTATTGTTTAAGTCTTCATCGTATATTTTTGCTACTTCCAGCAGGTAAAAATACATGCGAAAACCTCTTTGGTTCATATATTCTTGTCGTTTTTTTATAAACTCTATCTGCTTTGTGTAGTCTTTTTTCAGTTTGTACGATTTGGATTTGCTGCCACTTATGCTACTCATAACAATATCATCGGGAGTGATAAGCTCAATTGCTTTGTTTAAGAAGAAAAGTGCAGAATCAGGTTTGTTAAACTCGTTATAAATATTGCCCATATACATACAAACTTGATAATCAATGGTGTCTTGACGCCTTAACAATTCATTGAAATAATCCCTTGAAGCTTTATATTTTTTTGTTGCAAATAAGCTCTTGGCTAATCGGTTTATCAACACATCTGTTTTATAATTAAGTTCCATTGCTTTTTTGAAATCGGGGATACTTCTAAAATGATAATTTTTGGTAAATTGAGTACTGCCACGCCTAAAATACAAATGTCCCTCATCAGGAAACTGCTCTATAACTTTATTTATTACTATCATGGCAGTATCATAGTTGTTTATGCCGGAATACATTTTATTTAAGTATACAGCCACATTTATATTTGAAGAATCAATAGCAAATGCCTTTTTTAACAACTCAAAAGCCTTAATAGCTTCTCTGTAAGCGAGTAAGCATTTAGCCATCATGAATAAATAATGGGTGTTCAGGGTATCTAAATTATACAGCTTTTCATATTGTATGTAAGCTAAATTTGGCCGATTGCTAAAGTAAATTTGTGCTAATTTAGATAATGCCGCAATATTATTGTTGTCTTTTGTTAATAGCAATTTGTATGTTGTAACGGCAGCTCCCGTTCTACCTGATTTAAGGTATGAATTTGCTAATGAAAAATAGGCTTTTGTTCCGGTGCTGTCGAGTTTTAATACATGCTTAAAGCTAATAACCGCATCATTATATCTTTTGTTTAATATTTGTAACTCGCCCAACTCATTCCATAGGTTGGCATTTAAGCTGTCGGTTTTTACCAATATGTTTGCCTTATCTAATGCTACCTTGTATTTTCCCTCATCTCTTAGTTGTTTTAACTCTGCTATTGTTGTTTGCGATAATGTATTAACTGTTAGTAATAAGAGTGTTATGAGTGTGGGTATTTGTTTCATTGTATTTGGTTGTTAGTTGTTAGTAACAGACCTCACAGGTTTTCAAAACCTGTGAGGTCTATACTTTAGTCTATTTCAAAGCAAAATAAATTGGAACAGTGTAGAATACAGGTACAGGTACCCCTTGGTTTTTACCGGGTTTCCATTTGGGTAAACTTTTAATTACTCGCAGGGCTTCATTATCAATGGAGGGATGTACACTTTTCAATACCTTTGCTCTTACAACACTGCCGTCTGTATCAATTGTAAAACGTATATACACCTTTCCTGATATTCCTGCATCTCTGGCTTCTTTAGGATATGTAACATTCTTTGCTATATATTTTCGCAATCCCAAATCGCCTCCTTCAAATACGGGCATTTCCTCAGCAACAAGATAGATAGACTTACCGTTTAGCTCCTCTGTCGATTCTTTTGCATTGCTAAACTTATCATCTACTTGTGCTGCTTTGGTTTTTGATTTGCCAGAGAAAGCAACCACTGCAATTTCTTCAGTCATGGCTCCCTTTTGCTCGTCTGAACAACTTACTAAATATACCGCCATAAATAATACGGGTACAATTGCTATTAATTTTACAATAGCTGTCATTTTTGATTTACTTTTTTTAGTCATCATAATTAAACGTTTAAAAGTTAGTGAATTATTAAAATTATTTATTAAATCATATTGAAAATATGAATGTGTGCTTAATAAAGTTTGTTGATATTGTATAGCAGATACTCCCCTATTAATCAGTGCACTATCTGCCAAAAATTCGTGATTTTCTTTAATTTTTTTGCCGTAAATCCACACCAAAGGATTAAACCATTGGATTATTAAAAGAAATTCAAATAACAATAAGTCAATATAATGAGCTTGTACGACGTGGGCTGTTTCGTGTTTTATTACAATGTCTAAGCTTTTTGAGTTCTCGGTTTTTTTATCAATAAAAACATAGTTTAGAAACGAAAACGGCGAATGTATTTTCCCTGTGTAAACAATTTTTAATGAACCTGTTACCTCAGTTTTTGCATTACTTATAAAACTCATTATTTTTATTATCTGATATATCATTCTTATAATAAACATAACACTTACTGCCACATAAATTATGAATAAAAAGTCAAGGAAGGTGTAGGAATTTGACTGCTGAATATCTGAAATTTTATTTGGCATAATTAATATGCTATCCAATTTTATCATTACAATATGTTGCAAATTTTGCGGATAAGAAAAATCTATAACCGGCATGACAAGGCTTAGTAAAATTCCCGCAAGCAAGAATAATCTATTTTGCTTAAAGGTTGTTTCTTGCTGAAAAACAACAAGATATAATATGCAAAATAGGCTGATGATGATAATAGACTCTGATAAGTCGTAGAAATAATTAGTTATCATTTTTCTTGTTTTTAATTTGTTGGTCTAATAACTGTTTTATTTTTTCCATTTCTTCTATGCTTAGGTCTTCATTTTCTGAAAAAAACGATACCAATTGTCCAAAAGAATTTCCAAAATATTTATTTAGAAAATTGCCGAAAAAGGTTTTTGTGTAGTTCTTTTTAGATACAACAGGAAAATACTCATGCGTTTTACCGTAAGCTTTATGCTCTACAAAGCCTTTTTTCTCTAAAATTCTAATAATTGTTGAAACCGTATTGTATGCAGGCTTGGGATTTTTGAATTGTGCAACTACATCTTTCACAAATCCTTTTTTTATTTTCCACAATACCTGCATTACTTGTTCTTCTGCTTTTGTCAGTTCTTTCATTTGTTTATATTTTAGGTATTAGGTGTTGGGTTTTAGGTATTAGGATTTCGGTCTTCCAACTTCGATATTCCACCTTTACCCGCTCCAAATTTTCACAGTGCAAATATATAACTAAAGATTTAGTTAAACAACTAAATCTTTAATTATTTTAATTATAAAAACATAAGACATTTATTATCAAGATGTTAAATTTGAGATTTTTTTAAAAAAAAGAAACAGTAAAGTTTCAATCTTCTAATTTAACCTACGATAAAAAGCGTAGCAGCTCCTTTATTGCACTGTGTTCATATTTTTCAACATATCTTCCATTTGGGAGTTTTTAACAGCTTTACGCAAATCTTTAATCTTAAAACTGCCTTTTATCTGCGCTGCTACAAAATTTTTAGGAGATGATATTATCATTAATATCTCATCAACTACCTCATTGTTGGTATTTCTGATTTTAAATGTAAGCTTTTCAGAGTTATCGCTTACCACCATTAAATCTGAATAGATGCTGTTAGGCAAATAATCTTTGATGATTTTAGAGTATGGATTAGATTTCTTATCGCAAACAAATAACCTTACTTTTTTAAATTTACCAATAGTTCTTAAATCTTCTTTAGAATTATCGTCTATAAATGCTTTTACGAGAAAAATAGGCACACTAAATGCGATAATATCTTTGTCATTTCCATATTTATTGTAAAAATGGTCAAAATCTTTAGTTAAAGTTTTTGAAACATTGCAACTTAATAATGCTAATAATAAAATTGTTGTTAATATTCTCATAGTAAAAATTTTTTCGGTTGTAAGTTTATTTTTTCTCAATCTTGCTTAAATGCTCTAATCCGGTAACTTTCATAGATTTAGACAGCTTAGATATTTTCTTCAAATTAATATCTCCCGATAAGTAAATAAGAACGGTTTCAGTTTCATCCGACACAAGCATTAGTAATTCAGTAATCTTACCTGAGTTTTTGCGTATTTTAAATGTTACATCTTGCTTGCCATCTTTAACAATCATTAAGTCTTGATATTCTTTCGAGGGCAGGCTTCTAATCACTTCTTTTTTAAAATTTGCTACTTGTTTTTTACCTGCTTTGTCGTTAGTTGTTAAGATTTTAATGGCATTTAATTTTGAGGTTACATCATTAAAATCTTTAACTTCTTTATCTGTACTTACTTCAGCAAACAACTCAAACATATATTTGGTTATATACACCGATGTATACCCTTCTTGCCCCGAATATTTATCAAATAAATCATCTAAATACGAGTCTTGCGAAAAAACCCAAATGGGCAACATAAATAGTAAAATTAAATTAAATTTTTTCATTTTTTATTGTATTAAGTTAGTTATTATTCGTTTCTTATTAAACTCTGCACCTCATCAATTTTCTTAAGATATAGCATGTTTTTACTTCCTACATTGAAATTGTTTGACACAGCTAAAAGAGCTTTTTTTGTTTCGGCAACGGCTATTTCTTTATTGGTTATTGCTTTTCCGTTTATATAAGCATATATTTGTTTATCAGGCTTATTATCTTGAAATAATAATAACATAACAAATAATAAAACTGCCGCCGCAACTGACAATATCTTGACAATAAGCCTTTTACCAACACTATACTTAGATTTAACAATATCATCAATACTTAATTCAGTAGATATTGATTGTTCTGCTTCGTAGTAATCAAACATCATTTTTAAAGCTTGATGTTCCTCAGAAAGCTCACTGTTTTCACTTAAATATTGCTTTATTTTTTTCTCATCAGCACCGGAGCTTACACCGTTCATATATTTTTCAATGAGATTGTCTATTTCTTTCTGTTTCATGTGTTTGTTTTTTATAGCCATTGGCTTTTGGCTGTTAGCCTTTGGCTTGATTTAACCGCAAAGGACGAAAAGTTTTTGTCTCAACTTTCCATGATTGTCAAAATAAATTACTAATTATTAATTACTAATTGAAATAAGTGTTATCATTTCCTCCTTAACCTTTTGTCTGGCACGAGATAAATTTGT
>PDWJ01004681.1_pt1 | contig 11861 bp, 13 predicted proteins | sample 1430881 | NCBI WGS metagenome assembly PDWJ01 (sample SAMN01162460, study PRJNA174530) | Oral metagenome, whole genome shotgun sequencing project. | biome: Marine environment; feature: Marine mammal; material: Swab sample of the gingival sulcus; isolation source: swab sample of gingival sulcus... | reverse complement strand
AAGACCTGCCATTCTTATAACTTCAACTTTCTTAATATCTTTCTTTACAAGTTGTATCCAGAGCGGCTTATAATTAAGTGCCATAATCTTCACTCCATTTCTTTTTTAAACTCTACTGATTATACCATCAAAGTTGAATTTACTCAATCAATACTTGATTATTTATGATGATTTTAGATTTTGTTGTGCTATTTCGTTTTTATTTAGGGATAATTTGCTTGATACCTTATGTACTCGTTCAAAGATTGCGGAATGTCGATTGTCACTAAATACTTTTTTCGCTTATTAAAAATATAATTGACTTTAGCTGTATATATAGTGTATAATGTGCATGTTGAGAATACACATTAAAAAGGAGGGTGATTTTTGAAGATTATAATTTCTAATAATTCCACCATACCGTTATATCAGCAAATAAAAGAGCAGATAAAAGATTCTATCTTGAAAGAAGAACTTGTTAAGGGCGATGTTCTTCCTTCTATTAGAAAATTTGCTAATGAATTACAAGTTAGTGTATTAACAATAAGGCGCGTTTACGGTGAGTTAGAATCGGAGGGTTTTGTAGTTAGTCAATCGGGTTTAGGGACTTTTGTGTCAGCTGGTAATATTGAATTACTGAAAGACGCAAAGAGACGAATTGTAGAAGAAAAAATGGCAGATATGATACATACAGCAAAGTCTATGAATATTACAAGAGAAGAACTGAATAGTATGATGGATATTTTATACGAGGAGGAATAGTATGGGAAATGTTATTTCAGTAAAAAATCTATGTAAAAAATATAGGAATTTTGAATTAAAGAATGTGTCTTTTGATATTCCTATGGGTTGTGTCGCAGGTTTTATTGGTTTAAATGGGCAAGGGAAAACCACAACGATAAGAACGATACTGGGTTTATCAAAAAAAAGTTCAGGAGAGATTTCTATACTTGATAAAGATATTGATAACTATGAAAAAGAACTGAAAGATAAAATAGGTGTTGTTTTTGATGAAGGGTATTTATACGATTCATTAAAAATGTATGAAATGAAAAGTATTGTATCCAATGCATACAGTAGTTGGGATGAAAAGAAATATAAAGAACTTATGAAAAGATTCTCTCTTGATGAAACTCAGAAAATAGTTACTTTATCAAAAGGAATGAGAATGAAATTTGCATTGGTATTGGCATTGGCATTATCTCATCATGCTGAGTTTTTAATTATGGATGAGCCAACTTCTGGTCTTGACCCCTTGGTAAGAAAAGAACTTTTAACTATTTTAAGTGAGTATATGGAAGAAGAGGGGAAAGGTGTATTTTATTCTACGCATATCACTTCTGACTTGGATAAATTTGCTGACATTATAGTTTTTATTAATAATGGAAAGGTGGTATTTGTTGAAGATAAAGATTATTTGTTAGATAGTCATATAAGAGTGAAAGGAGATAGGAAGTACTTAGACAAAGAAACTAGTAAACTATTTGTGAATATTGAACAGAATGACTATGGATTTGTCGGCATAACAAACGATATAGTGTCTCTTGAAAAAATAATTCCAAATTTAGTAAAAGAAAAGGTGAATATCGAAGAGGTGATGTTGGCATATGTACAAGGAGGGAAGGCAAATGTTTAATTTAATAAAAAAAGATTTTCTTATCGTCAAAAAAATGTGGATTATTGTTATGGCATTAGCGTTTATGATTCCTATATTTATTTCATTCATTGGTGAAAATGTTGTACTGCCATCTGGACTAATTATATCAATTGTAAGTATTTTATTGGGTACTATGTTATTATCTAGTATTTTTGAAGAAGAAGAAAAATATCCTAAAGCATCCGCTTTGATTACAACCATTGGATATAGTAGGAAAATTCAAATAGGGTCAAGATATATATTGGGTATAGGAATATTTCTATGGTGTTTTTTGGGATATTTACTAGAATCATTTTTTATAAAGTCATTGGATAATATTACAGTACTGGATTTTGTACTCGCATTATTTAGTTTTGGTATTATAGTGAGTCTATACCTAAGTTTGACCATAAAATATGGGATAAAATTAAGTAGGTACGTTGTAATGGGAGTAATCCTCTTAATATCATTAGGACCTGCTATTACTTCAAGATTAAATATACATATAGACCTATCCATCTTAAAAGGTCTTAACGAAAATGTCTTGATTGCAATATTGTTAATGGGGACAGTAATAATTTACATGGTATCTCTTAAAGTATCTTTATTTTCTTACTCTACTAAGGAATTGTAGTTATTTAAAATAAATAGTGTTAAAAATAAAAAATGGAAAAAGCGGTTAATTTTTTTAACTGCTTTTTTTGTACTACATTTATTGTGATTATACATTGAATCGTTAATTGTTTTGATAAATGTGTCAATTTTTTATTGAAAAATATGCTAGAATATAGAGTATGAAAGATTTTTATATGTACAATACATTGAGCCGAAGTGTTGAGCTCTTTAAACCGCTGGGGGAAAAGGTGTTGATTTACACCTGTGGTCCGACGGTCTACAATTTTGCGCACATCGGGAATTTGCGGACGTATGTCAGCGAAGACATTTTGATCAAGACATTGGGCGCGTTGGGGTATCCGGTCTATCGCGTGATGAATATTACGGATGTGGGGCATTTGGAGTCCGATGCGGATGACGGCGAGGACAAACTTCTCAAGGGGGCAAGACGCGAGAACAAAAGTATTCGCGAGATTGCCGATTTTTACGAAGATAAGTTTTTCGAGGATTGCGATAAGCTGAATATCAAGCGTCCGGATGTAAAGAAAAAGGCGACGGAGTATATTGCGGAGTATATTCATTTTATCCAAGTGCTGGAACAAAAAGGATATACGTACTTTGCCAATGGCAATGTCTACTTTGATATCTCGAAATTTCCAAAGTACACGGAGCTTTCGAGGGCGGTCTTGGAAAATCAGAAAATTGGCTCTCGTGAGGATGTTGCAGAGGATTTAAACAAGCGAAATCCTCAGGATTTTGTACTATGGTTTACTAAGTCGAAGTTTGAAAATCAGGCGATGAAATGGGATAGTCCGTGGGGCGTGGGATATCCGGGGTGGCACTTGGAGTGCAGTGTTATCGCATTGGAGAATCTCGGCGATCAGGCGGATATTCACTGTGGCGGTGTTGATCATATTGCGATTCACCATACGAATGAAATCGCCCAAAGTGAGAGCTATACCGGGAAAAAATGGGTCAACTACTGGTGGCACGGTGAGTTCTTAGTGGACGAGGGCGGTAAAATGTCTAAGTCGGCAGGAGAGTTTGTTAACCTTGACCTCTTGCTTAAGAGGGGTTATGACCCGATAGCGTATCGATACTATTGCTTGGGGTCGCATTACCGAAAACAGCTGCCGTTTAGTTTTGAGCATCTCGATCAGGCTTCCGCAGCTTATAAAAAGCTGCGACAGAAGACTTCGGAGATTGCCAAAGCAGCTGGTCAAAAGGTGAATTTAGCGACAGGCGCAGGCGAGGAGTACCTCACCAAGTTCTACGAGGCACTGTCGAAAGATCTCAATACTGCCAATGCGATGACGGAACTCTATGCACTTTTAAAAGCCGATATGGAAGCAAATGAAAAATACCGAGTCCTCGAAAAGATGGATGACGTGCTGTCATTGGGTTTATTACAACCGCTCGAAGTAGAGGGCACCGATGAAGCCTTTGCCGAAAAAGTGGAAGCATTAATCGCTGAGCGGGCGGAAGCGAAGAAACAGAAAGACTATGCGAAAGCCGATGCTATCCGAGATGAACTTACGGCGATGGGTGTGGTGCTTAAAGATTCGAAAGAAGGGACTACTAGTTGGTCTCTTGCTTGATTTTGCTCGCTCTTGCTTGATCTTTTCCGCCCCCGCTTCATAAATAGAAAATTGACTCTCGTTCGTGAACTAGGTGTTCTGCTCTCCTCGGGTCACTTTTCATTTATTCGCCGGGACAAAAAATCTCATCGCAAGAGGTTGGGGTTGGGCTGCTTTTAGGAAAGACAGAGCGGCTTTCTCTTGTGAAAAGAAGTCTATTCTCGTCGAACATCCTTTGAATTGCTTGTTAGGGCGAAAAGCAGCGTCGCAAAATGGATAAGAGGGTATGTTCCGCCCCCGCTTCATAAATAGAAAATTGACTCTCGTTCGTGAACTAGTTGTTCTACTCTCATCGAGTCACTTTTCATTTATTCGCTGGGACAAAAAATCTCTGCGCAAGGGGTGAGGGGCGGTTTTTGTGGACGGACGCTTTGTTTTTTTAAGAGAGATAAGTTTCTTTTTTAATTTGTCTTCGCGACGTGTTGTGAGGATAGCGAGGCGAAGCAAAGGTGTGTCGATCGCGTTCGGCGAGAATGCTGCTTTATTTTTCATTTGCCATTGATGTCTTGTTGGTGTAAAAAGTAAAATGGGAATAGTGTTAAGCGGATTTGGAGAAGGGAGAAATCCGCTGTGTAGTGCTTAGTGGAAGTTGTCAATTCGAAGGAACTAGCACGAAGCGATACTTGGATGATCTAAACAAAGAGATTTATTGAAAGTTCTCTTAAGGGAATGGGATTTTCTAAATAGTCACAAATTGGGAAATAATCAGCTGTATTTTTTGTAAGCCTTGGATGTTAGGTGTTTCTGGTTAAAATTCGGGAAGTTAGGTAGTAAGACGAAAGGAATGGTATGAATCGAATTGGCATAGGATACGATGTCCACCGTTTGGTGGAAGGGCGAAAACTGATTGTCGGCGGAGTGGATATCCCTTACGAAAAGGGTTTGCTCGGGCACAGCGATGCGGACGTGTTGGCACATGCGGTAATGGATGCGCTACTCGGTGCGCTTGGCAAGGGCGATGTGGGCGAGCTTTTCCCACCATCGGATGGAAAGTGGAAGGATGCGGATTCCATGAAGCTGCTTGCGAAAGTCGCCTTTACTATGCAGCAGGATGGGTACTTTCTGGAAAATCTCGATGCCATTGTGGTGGCGGAGCGACCGAAGATGGCGACGTACCGAGGACATATGCGGGAAAATCTCGCCCGAGTGCTGCATTCGCAGGTATCTCGTGTCAATGTCAAATTTACGACCACGGAGGGTACCGGTCCGGAGGGAGAAGGAAAGACTATCAGTGCGAAGGCAGCCCTCCTTCTGACGAAGACATCGCCCACCCGTATGGCGTAACCCTTTCTTTTTTCTAAGATAATGATATACTACTTACATTACTAAGTAGTGGTATTGTTTTTTGGGATTCCTATTGAGGGATAATGAAGTATAATATTACATAAAAAATCAGCTTTATAAAAGCCCTAAATTATTTAATGACATCATTGTAGGTGTAGTAGGGAAAAGGACTGTATGAAAAAAACGTATCGATTAACGGAAGGCGCTGTCCTTCCTGTTCTTTTAAAACTTGCTCTTCCGATTATTGGAGCAAGTTTTGTTCAAATGGCGTATAATCTGGCGGACATGTACTGGGTCGGTTCGGTGGGCTCGGGCGCTCTCTCCGCTGTCGGAATCGCCGGTTTTTATACGTGGTTTTCCATGGCGTTTACGATGTTGGTCAAGGTTGGAACGGAAATCAAGGTCGCTCATTCCACCGGAGCGGAACAAGACGACGAAGCCGCAGGTTTTGCAAGAACCGGAATTATTCTCGGTATTGTACTGTCACTGATTTACTCCTTGGCAGGTATTTTGCTAAGAGGACCGCTAATTAGTATTTTTCATATCGACGCGACGGTTCATCGAATGGCAACAGAGTATTTTGTGATTGCCATGATCGGTTTACTATTCGCTTTTATTAATCCGATTCTTTCTGGGTTGTTTAATGTAAAAGGTTATTCCAATAAAGCCTTTTGGGCAAATGCGGTTGGTCTTGCCACGAATTTCGTTGTCGACCCTATTTTAATTCATGGTTTTTTTGGCATTCCGGCACTTGGTGTCAGAGGCGCCGCGCTTGCTACGGTTATCGCTCAAGCGATGGTGACGCTACTCTTTTTTTACATGATATTTGGAAAGAAAGATCTGTTTCCAAGGTTTCAACTCTTTCCCATCTCCGATTTTTTTGAGAAAAGTAAGGATATTTTTACATTGGGAGCTCCGGCAGCCGTTCACAGTGCCGCGTTTACAACGATTGCGATTGTGATAGGAGTGATGGTTTCGGAACATGGGTCAGAGGCGAACGCGGTTCAAAAACTCGGAACACAGATAGAATCGGTGTCATGGATGACGGCGCATGGAATTAGTTATGCGATGACGGCGTTTATTGGGCAAAACTACGGTGGGCACAAGTTTGATAGAGTGCGAGAGGGGTATCGCTATGGGATGTCGCTTTCTGTGGTGCTGGGAATAGTGGTTACCTTTTTCCTGTACTACGGTGGAGAAGCGATGTTTGCCTTATTTGTCGATGAACCCAAATTTGTTATGATGGGTGGTTCGTATCTTCGTATCTTAGCACTTTCTCAATTATTTATGTGTATTGAAATAACGAGTGGTGGTATTTTCGGAGGTCTCGGAGATACGAAGACGCCGGCGGTTGTCGGTGTTGTTTTGAATTTCACTCGTATTCCATTAGCATATGTCTTAGTTCATACTTCTCTTGGATTAGACGGTATTTGGTGGGCGATTAGCCTGAATTCCGTCTTGAAAGGGATTGTGTTGTATATTTTAATGAAACAAAAAATGAAAAGTGTGGATGGTATTGTGTAGGGAAGTGGTGATTTTTGTTGACTTATTTAATGCTTTGCTGTAAACTTGTTACACCTACTACATTTTATAAAGAAAGGGGTTTTTATGGGTATAGCTTCATTGGTACTGGGAGTTTTGGCAATATTGTTGACAATGTTTACTGCGGGCATTATGGGATGGTTGTCTATTTTACTTGGTATTACAGGAATTATTCTCGGGATTTTCGGAAAGAAAGACGCAGAGGATAAGTATGCGCAAGCTGGTTTGATTACATCCATTGTGGGGACTTCTATCAGTGTTTTGATTTATATTGCATGTATTGGATGTATTGGTCTGATGTCAATGGCAGCATAGTTTATTTGATTTATTAAGAATTGCTGAAGAAAGCCTAGCTTTTTTCAGCTTTTGTCATTTTATAGGAAGAATGTATGAAATTGTTTTTGAATATTTTTGGTCTAAGGATTCCATCGTATGGCTTTTGTATTTTGACCGGCATTATTCTTTCCAATCTTTTGGCATTCGTGCTAGTTCGAAAAAAACGTCTTGTTTTTGACGATTTGCTCTTGGTGGAATCTTATGTCGCGTTGGGTATGATTATTTTTGCGAAATTGCTTTACTTGGTGGTCTCTTGGAAGTATATTGATTTTTCCAAAATAACCGATTTAGCCTACTTTACCTCTCTTATGAGAGGGGGCTTTGTCTTTTACGGTGGGCTATTCGGTGCTTTTGTAGGAGCATATGTTGTTCAAAAATTTCATCAATTGGATATTCTTTCCTATTTTCGAAACTTTTTGTTTATCCTTCCCTTCGCTCATGGGTTTGGACGAATTGGTTGCTTTATGGCAGGATGTTGTTACGGCATTCCCTATTCCGGACCTTTTGCCGTGACGTTTCCGCTGCAGTCACTTGCACTTGGCGGGGTTCCGCTTTTCCCTGTGCAACTTGTCGAAGCGCTGGTCTTAATTGTTCTTTCTTTTGTTCTTTTTGTTCAATCCTACCGTGAGAAGCAAGCACACTCTATTGATACATACTTAGTCTGTTACAGCATCGTTCGGTTTTTACTGGAGTATCTTCGCTACGATTCGGTGCGAGGGCATGTCGGGATATTTTCCGTATCACAGTGGATTAGTCTTGTGATTTTGCTCGTTTTAGCGATAAAAACAATCTATACTAAGAAAAAATATCGTAAAGGGATTTCGGGAAACTAACATTTTTTTGGATTTTTAAAAGTGCAAATCGCCTTGAGCTTCGCTTCTTATTGTGTTCGTCCCTGTAGATTAACATGCCGTGCGCGTCCTTGACATGCGAAGCGGATCGTTCTTTTTTCATAGTGTATGGGAAAAGCCAATTTTGCTGTTTTTGGATGTTGGTATAAAATGAAATTAGTATTAAAAGAAAAGTGATTCGAAGTTAGCCGAAAAAATAAAAAGAGGCGGCGAAGATAAGGATGCCGAGTATCATAAAGATAAGATTTCGTCGCATATTTCGTTTTGTTCGTCGGTCTACCCTGGTGTCTAGCTGAAATTTGTCATTTGTGTACTCCATATTGTCTTGAAATAGACAGTATTGTTGAAACGGTGTGTTGATAATTTCCGACACCTCGCCTTCAATCAGTGCTTTGGCATAGTCGAATTCGGAGTATCGTACTTTTAGGATATATTTATCGTGCGTTTTGACGAGTTTAGAATGCAATCCCGATGCGTAGAGTTCTTTTTCTACGTCCGCAAAAACACTATCGTCCATCGGATTGTCTAAGGTTTCTTCTAACAAGGTTTGCCACTGATAAATATGTTCAATTTTTTGGAATCTGGACTTTTTTTTCATTGTTTCCTTCTTTTTCTCTATTGTCATTGATTGTATTGGTTATCTGTTTCCCATCGCCCTGTTTCCTTTCTTGTTCCTTTTGTAAATCGTCAATTTTATTCATAATTCGATATCCTAAGGCGCCGATTAGAAGTGTCAAGGCAACTAGCATCCCCAGTACGTCGTCTAGTAAAATTCCGGCTATGATGGTAGCAAGGACAACGACAATCGTGTATAACAAATCGGAAGAAATTAAGAATGCAGAAAGTACTGCGAGGAATAGAAAGACGGGCACAATTCCCATGGACACCTCCCATTGTATTTTGTGGTTATTATTATATCATACGAAATTTTGGTTTATGTAAATGCTGCTAAAATCAAAAATTCATTTGCTGGAGAAATTACGCGTAGTGCGAAAGTTCTTGAATTTGAAGTGGGCGGAACTTATGACGAATTATTTCAAGAACCTGAAGATGTCGAAGGGGGAGTTTTATTGTTAAATTGGCAAAAGAATTGGCTTTTTAGAAAAAGTTTACAAATAGAACGCGGAATGTTCAAAATCCCAATTGACTTTTATTTGTGGGATGATACAATTAATTACGTAAGTATAAAAATACTAAGGGGGAAAAATGAAGTTCATATTAACCGAAGAAGACATCATGATGCGTGAACTTTTTAGCAAATTTGCTAAAGAAGTGGTTGAACCGCTCGCAGCAGAAGTTGATGAAACAGAGGAATTTCCTGTTGAAACTGTGAAAAAACTTGGAAAACTCGGTATGCTAGGTATTCCGTTCCCAAGAGAGTATGGTGGAGCAGGCGGTACTGTATGGCAGTATGCGAGCTGTGTCGAAGAGCTTGGTAAAGTATGTGCAACAACATCTGTTATTGTTTCTGCACATACCTCACTGTGCGCAACACCTATCTATGAGCATGGAACAGAAGAACAAAAACAAAAGTATCTTGTTCCACTAGCAAAAGGAGAGAAACTGGGAGCGTTTGGTCTTACAGAGCCAAATGCAGGTACTGATGCTAGTGCACAGAGAACCGTTGCAGAAAAAGACGGTGACGAGTACGTTCTTAATGGTTCAAAAGTATTTATCACAAATGCGGGACCTGCTGATATTTATGTGGTAATCGCGGTAACTGACCGTTCCAAAGGATTGAAAGGTATTTCAGCGTTTATTGTTGAAAAAGACACACCGGGATTCACGATTGGTAAGAAAGAACTGAAACTCGGTATCCGCGGTAGTGCGACATCAGAGCTTATTTTCGAAGACTGCAGAATCCCGAAAGAAAACCTTCTTGGCATGGAAGGAAAAGGATTCATGATTGCGATGAAGACACTGGATGGCGGACGTATCGGTATCGCTTCTCAAGCACTTGGTATTGCACAAGGTGCTTACGATGAAACCGTTAAGTACGTAAAAGAAAGACAACAATTCGGCAGACCGCTATCTAAATTCCAAAATACACAATTTAGAATTGCTGATATGAAGACTAGAATTGAAGCGGCAAGATATCTTGTTTACAGTGCAGCATATAAGAAAGATAATAAACTTCCTTATTCTCAAGATTCTGCTATGGCGAAACTATTCGCTGCTGAAACTGCGATGGACGTAACAACAAAAGCTGTTCAGCTCTTCGGTGGATATGGTTACACAAGAGATTATCCGGTTGAGAGAATGATGAGAGATGCTAAGATTACAGAAATCTACGAAGGCACAAGCGAAGTTCAGAGAATTGTCATCGCTAAGGAAGAGCTTAAATAGGGGGGCTTTGCAGAATGAAAATAGTAGTTTGTATAAAACAAGTTCCTGACACTAACGAAGTTAGGATTGATCCAGTAACTAATACGCTTATTCGTGACGGCGTACCGAGCATCATCAACCCAGACGATAAAGCTGGTATCGAGGCTGCTCTTAGATTAAAAGAACAATACGGCGGAGAAGTAACCGTTCTTACAATGGGACCTCCACAAGCGAAGATGGCATTGAAAGAAGCGTATGCAATGGGCGCAGATAAGGTAGTTCTACTCACTAGCCGTGCATTTGCGGGAGCAGATACACTTGCTACTTCCGGAACACTTGCAGCAGCACTTAAAAACTTTAAGGATGTTGACCTTATCATCACAGGTCGTCAGGCAATTGACGGAGATACCGCTCAAGTTGGACCTCAGATCGCTGAGCAACTTGGACTTCCTCAAGTATCTTACACTGAGGACATCGAGAAAGTTGACGATGGTCTAATCATCAAGAGACATTTCGAAGATGGATTCCAAAAAGTTAAAATTAAATTCCCATGTGTTATCACAGCGCTTCAAGAGCTTAATGAAGCTCGTTACATGAGTGTACGTGGTGTACTAGATGCACATAGAGAGCTTGAAATCGAAACTTGGACAGAGAAGGATATTACCATTGACCCGGAAAAACTTGGTCTAAAAGGATCTCCTACTAAAGTTCAGAAGTCATTTACTAAGCCAGCAAAAGAGCCGGGTGAAGTATACGAAGGAACTCCGAAAGAGCTTGCTGAAAGAATTGTTAACAAGCTTCAAGAGAAGTTCATCATTTAGGGGGGTATTATGAATAAGAATGATTATAAAGGCGTAATGGTCTACATCGAGCAAAGAAGAGGAACTCTTCAAAACGTTTCTTTAGAACTTCTTGGTAAAGGTAGAGCCCTTGCTGATGAACTCGGAGTAGAACTTATTGCAACAAATATCGCTGAAAAAGCGGAAGATCTTGCACAAACTCTAGTAGAGTACGGTGCTGACAGAGTCCTTAACTACTCTTCAGCAGACTATGCATACTACATGACAGAGCCATATGCACAGGCACTTGTTCACGCTATCGAGACCGTGAAGCCGGAAATCGTACTATTCGGTGCGACTTCTATCGGTCGTGACCTTGCACCGCGTATTTCTGCAAGAATCAGAACCGGTCTTACTGCGGACTGTACATCTCTCGATCTAAAAGACAGAGAGCTTATGATGACTCGTCCGGCATTTGGTGGTAACATCATGGCGACTATTGCTTGCCCAGACAACAGACCTGCTATGTCAACGGTTCGTCCGGGGGTTATGAGCAAATTAGAGAGAGACGCTGGTAGAAAAGGAAATATCGAAAATGTCGATTTCCAACCTACTAAAAATGCGCAGTATGTTGAAGTTCTTTCATTCGAAGAGAAAAAATCGGAGAAGAAAGACATTAAAGAAGCTAGAATTCTTGTATCTGGCGGTCGTGGTGTCGGTGCAGCAGCGAACTATGACAAACTAGAGAGATTAGCGGCGACTATGGATGCAGAAGTTTCTGCTTCAAGGGCAGCTGTTGATGCCGGTTGGCAGCCTCATTCACAACAGGTTGGACAAACTGGTAGCACCGTTCGTCCAGAAGTGTACTTCGCACTTG
>PDWJ01007958.1_pt1 | contig 11870 bp, 8 predicted proteins | sample 1430881 | NCBI WGS metagenome assembly PDWJ01 (sample SAMN01162460, study PRJNA174530) | Oral metagenome, whole genome shotgun sequencing project. | biome: Marine environment; feature: Marine mammal; material: Swab sample of the gingival sulcus; isolation source: swab sample of gingival sulcus... | reverse complement strand
CAGAATTCCATTGGTAAGATTTTGTACGGTTTGCCATGAAAATCTATTTGTGGAGCTAATTTTTTATTACGGGAAACAGGACAAGAATATGCAGGTAAAAATTGAAGACAAAAGCAGCGTTGAAAAGATTCTATCTTTTGAGGTAGATACAGATGTTATTACAAAGGAATTGGACAAGGCTTACGCTGATCTGAAAAAAAAGGCTGATATCAAAGGCTTTCGCAAGGGAAAGATTCCAAGAAATGTATTGGAAAGCAGATTTGGATCTGGTGTGTGCTCGGAAGTCGGTTCAAAACTCATCCAGGATTCCTTTGAAAATGCCTTGAAGGAACATGATCTCAAAGTTGTGGGAGGACCCCGGATTGATCCTCCTGAACTTGTTCCGGGAAAGCCCTATGTCTTTGATATTACCATTGAGGTAAAGCCGGAAATCGGCGATGTGGACTATGCCGGAATTGATCTGAAAAAGCCCATGTATTGTGTGGAAGAATCAGACATTGAGACCCAGATTCTCATCCTGCAAAAAAGCCTTGCCACAAAGGAAATTGTATCAGAAGGCCGTGCCGTTACAGAAGATGATTATGTGTGCATTGACTATGAAGGTTTCCTGGACGGTAAACCCTATGAACATACTCCCCTGCGGGAAAATTATGTCATGGGAATTGGACGCGGGCTTTTGCCCCCTGAAATTTCTGAAAAACTCCTGGGACTTTCTCCTGTCCAGACCGTGGAAGTTCCCGTGGACTATGATGCTGATTATCACGATGAAAACCTCCGGGGCAAAACCATTGTGTATCATGTGAAATTAAAGGAAATTCAGAAAGAAATTCTGCCTCCCCTGGATGATGAACTGGCAAAAAAATCAGGTACATTCCAGACCCTGGATGAAATGAGGTCTGCCATCCGGGAAAATCTGGAAAGAAATTGTAACCAGCGGATTCAAAATGAGCTGAACGGACAGATTTTTCTGCATCTGCTGGAAAAATATGAGTTTGAAGTTCCCAAGAGCATGGTGGAAGCGGAACTTGGTGCGATCATTGCTGAAACCGAACAAATGTGTATGCAGAACAATATTTCCTTGGAAGACATGGGATTTACCAAGGAAAGCCTCAAGGAAAAATATCGGGGTGTTGCAGAAAAACAGGCTCGCCGCCATGTGATTCTGGATCAGATCATTGTCCAGGAACAGATGGATCTGAGCAAGGAAGAAATGGAACAAGGTCTGGAAAAAATGGCCAGGGAAATGAACCTTGGTGTGGATGCCGTGAAAAATTATTTCAGCATGGCCCCCCAGCAACTGGATTATTACATTCACGGCGAGCTTGAAAACAAGGCTGTGGAACTCATTATTTCCAAGGCAAATGTGACAGAAGTCTCCCCCGACGAAATGGAAGCAGAGAAAATGGCAGAAGCAGCGTCTACGGAATCTGACTCTACTGAAAAAGCCGGGGAAAGCAACAAGGAAGACAAGGAAAAAGAAGAGTAAACCAGTCTGTTGTTGAAGAGGCTGAATGCTGAAAAAGGAGTCAAACCATGCCCTTAGTTCCAATGGTCGTTGAACAGAGTAACCGCGGCGAGCGTGCCTATGATATATATTCCCGTCTGTTAAAAGACAGGATCATATTCTTGGGTTCTCCCATAGACAATGAAATTTCCAATCTTATCGTGGCCCAGATGTTGTTTCTGGAATCAGAAGACCCTGAAAAGGACATCAGCTTTTATATCAATTCCCCGGGCGGTGTGGTTACTGCCGGCATGGCCATTTACGATACCATGCAGTATATCAAGCCCGATGTGGCAACCGTATGCATTGGCCAGGCTGCCAGCATGGGTGCCCTGCTGCTTTGTGCCGGAGCCAGGGGGAAACGGATTGCCCTTCCAAATTCCAGAGTTATGATTCATCAGCCCCTTGGCGGCGCCCAGGGGCAGGCCACGGACATCAAGATCCAGGCCACGGAAATTTTGCGCATGAAAGACAGTCTGAATAAAATTCTGGCGGAACACACCGGGCAGAAACTCAAAAAAATTGCCCAGGATACGGAAAGGGATTTTTTCATGACCGGAGACCAGGCCCTGGAGTATGGACTCATTGACCGTGTGGTTGCAGACCGATCTGAATTGGACAACGAATCTGAAAAAGAGGAATAAATCCTGCTGTTATGAAAGAAATGGAAGGTGCCAGCGAACAATTTTTTTGTTCTTTTTGCGGTAAGGGACAAAAGGAAGTCAAGAAACTCATTGCAGGGCCAAGTGTTTATATTTGCAACGAATGTGTGGATCTTTGTCTGGAAATCATCGAAGATGAGGCCAAGGAAGTTGCCGATGAAAAGGCAAGAAATATTCCCGTTCCCAAGCAGATCAAACAGCAGCTTGACACCTATGTCATTGAGCAGGAAAGGGCGAAAAAGGTCTTGTCCGTGGCGGTATATAATCATTACAAGCGGTTGGCTTCCCGTGCCCAGAAAGCCGCAAACGGAGTGGAAGTCCAGAAGAGTAATGTCTTGGTCATCGGTCCCACAGGTTGTGGAAAAACTCTGTTGGCCCAGACCCTGGCAAGATTTCTGGATGTGCCCTTTGCCATTGCCGATGCAACCACCCTTACAGAAGCAGGATATGTTGGAGAAGATGTTGAAAACATTATTCTTTCCCTCGTTCAAAATGCAGATTACGACATTGAAAAAGCGGAAAAGGGTATTGTCTATATTGATGAGATTGACAAGATTTCCCAGCGGGGCGACAATCCTTCCATTACAAGGGATGTGTCCGGCGAAGGTGTCCAGCAGGCCCTGCTGAAAATCATTGAGGGAACCGTTGCAAGTATTCCTCCCAAGGGAGGCCGAAAGCATCCCCAGCAGGATTATGTCAAGGTGGATACCTCCAATATTTTGTTCATTTGTGGTGGTACATTTACTGGCCTTGAAAAGGTGGTGGAGCGGAGGCTGCATGCAAAGAGCATGGGTTTTGGGGCCAAGATTGCCGACAAGAATAAAAAAACCACAGGAGAGCTTTTAGAACAGCTCAAATCCGAAGATCTGGTCAAATTTGGCCTGATCCCTGAATTTCTGGGCAGACTTCCCATTGTTACGTCCATATCAGAGCTGAACAAGGAATCCTTGATTAAAATTCTCACAGAGCCAAAGAACGCCCTTGTGAAGCAATACCAGGAACTTTTCCGCATTGACGGCATTGACCTGCATTTTACCGATGAAGCCTGTGAAGCCATGGCAGAGGAAGCCGTGAAACGCAAGTCCGGTGCCAGGGGGTTGCGGGCCATCATGGAAGAGACCATGCTGGATATCATGTACGATGTTCCCTCCACGCCAAATGTCCGGGAGTGTGTGGTGGGCGAAGAGGTTGTTTTGCATAAGGAAGAGCCGATTCTTCTGTATGACCAGCCCAAAAAACAGGCCTGATGGGAATCTGTTCGGGTGTATGCAGGGTTGATTTGGGGCTGATATGATCAAGATCTCCAAAATTTTCCATTCGTTCGACGATTCCCATTCCGGGAAAATTTCCCTGCCCTTTATGCCCATGCGTGATATGGTGCTGTTTCCCCATGAAACCGTGCCGATATTTGTTGGCAGGGAAAAATCCATCAATGCTCTGTCCGCTGCCATGGAACAGGATCGCCAGATTTTCCTTTGTGTACAAAAAGATCCCACCATTGCAAATCCCAAGTTTTCTGATGTATTTTCCGTTGGTATCCGGGCAGGGATTTCTCAGTTGCTGCGGTTGCCGGATGGCACCGTAAAAGCCCTTGTGGAAGGTCAGAAACGTGCCAATCTCCTTGATCTTGTGGAGCGGGAAAATTTTTTGGAAGCAGTATTTGTTCCTGCGGAAGAAACCCCCTTGTCCAGTTCCGTGGAAGAAGCCATGCGGCGAACCCTTGACGAAGCCTTTCGCCAATATGCCAGTCTTTCCGGTACAGTATCTGCCAATTTTTTCAAAGACCTTGAAGACCGCCAGCAGTTGTTGGAAGCCCATGATCTGGAAGAGCGGTTTGTCTTGCTGCTGAAATTGCTCCACCGGGAAATCCAGGTGGTTTCCATGTCCAGGAAAATCAAGGGGATGGTCAAGGAACAGATGCAGGACAACCAGAAGCGCCACTACCTGAACGAACAGATGCGGGCCATCAAAAAGGAAATGGGCGAGGACATGGATTTCGATGCCCACTTCCATGATCTGGAAGAGCGGATCGAAAAAAAATCCATGTCCGAAGAAGCCCAGACCGTTGTAAAAAAAGAGCTGGAAAAGCTGAAAATGATGCCGCCCATGTCTTCGGAAGCAACGGTGGTGCGAAACTATATTGACTGGATGCTGGATCTGCCTTGGTACGAAAAAACAGAAGATGCCATTGATATGCAGGAAGCCTTGGAGATTCTGGAACGGGATCACTATGGGTTGGAAAAGCCAAAGGAGCGGATTCTGGAATATCTGGCCGTCCAGAAGCTGGTACAAAAGATCAAGGGGCCGATTTTGTGTTTTGTGGGGCCTCCAGGTGTGGGAAAAACCTCCCTTGCACGATCCGTTGCCTCTGCCATGGGGCGTGAGTTTATAAGGATTTCCCTGGGCGGTGTCCGGGATGAGGCAGAAATCCGCGGCCACAGGCGAACCTATGTGGGGGCCATGCCCGGTAAAATCATCCAGGCCCTAAAAAAGGTCGGGGTAAACAATCCGGTATTCTGTCTGGACGAAATTGACAAGATGACCATGGATTTTCGCGGCGACCCTTCTTCTGCCCTCCTGGAAGCCCTTGATCCCGAACAGAATCAGAATTTCAACGACCATTATATGGAAGTGGATTATGATTTGTCTGAAATCTTGTTCATCACCACGGCAAATACTCTCCAGGATATTCCATTGCCGTTGCGGGACCGCATGGAGGTAATCCAGCTTTCAGGATATACTTTGTATGAAAAGGAAAAAATTGCTAGGAAACATTTGCTTCCCAAGCAATTACAGGAAAACGGGCTGGAAGAAAAAGCTGTGATTTTTTCTCAAAAAGCCTTGGCTGCCGTAATTTCTTCCTATACCAGGGAGGCCGGAGTGCGAAATCTTGAACGTACTATTTCAGCCGTTTTCAGAAAAATCGCCAGAAAAATCGTCGAGACAGGGGAGAAAAAAAGATACCAGGTCACGGTACAAAATCTGCACACCTACCTTGGAAAGCCTTTGTTCCGAACTTCCCATCTGGAAAAACAGGATCAGGCGGGAATTGTCACAGGGCTTGCCTGGACCCAGGCCGGGGGCGAAATTTTAACCATTGAAGCGGTTTCCATGAAAGGCAAGGGAAATATGGTGGTCACCGGGAAGTTGGGCGATGTGATGAAAGAATCCTGCCAGGCCGCCCTTTCCTATATCCGGGCCAGGAGCAAATCCCTTGGGATACAAGAAGATTTTTACGAAAACCAGGATATTCATATCCATGTGCCGGAGGGAGCCATTCCCAAGGACGGCCCTTCTGCCGGAATTGCCATGTGTACGGCGGTTGTTTCGGTTCTTACGGGCCGCCCCATTTCCAAAACCCTTGCCATGACTGGAGAAATAACCTTGAGAGGGCGAGTGCTGCCCATTGGCGGATTAAAGGAAAAACTCATCGCAGCCCACACCAATGGGATTCAAAAGGTTTTGATTCCCATGGAAAATAAAAAGGACATGGAAGATGTGCCGGCAACCATCAGCAGTCAGTTGGACATTGTTTTTGTTGAGGATATGGCACAGGTGTTGGAACATGCTCTTGGCCTTTCCCTCTGATGCCTCAAATGGCATCTTGCTGGCAGTCAGAAAATTGGCAGGTGCATTTTGGTTGATGTCAGTTGGAAGACGGTTCGCTGTTCAGATCCGCCGTAAAGAATTCGTAAAAATCGTTTGAAACAAGAAGGGCTAGTCGGAGATCAGAGATAGAAATTCACTCATGGCGGTGATTTCGTCTTTGCCGGAAATTTGTCTTCGGATGTTGGTTATGGTTTCCAGCTCTTCTTTTTCCATGAGCAGGTCTTCTTTTCTGGTACCGGATTTGTTGATGTTCACCGCAGGCCAGATTCGTTGTTCCGCACATGCCTGGGATAAAAACAGATCCATGTTTCCTGTTCCCTTGAATTCTTGGAAAATTACGTCGTCCATGCGGCTGCCTGTATCCACAAGAATGGTGGCAATGATGGTGAGTGAACCGCCGTTTTCCAATTTTCTTGCTCCCCCGAAAATTTTTCGTGGAAACCTCATGGCATTGGCCCCAAGCCCGCCGCTCAGGGTTTTTCCGAAACTGTCCGTATCTGCGTTAAACGCTCTGGTCATACGGGTCAGGGAATCTATGAACACCACGGCATCCTGGCCGGTTTCTGCGTGTCTCAAGGCAGTATGGATGGCAAGCCGTGTCATTCGCATGTGCTGGCCCACCTGTTGATCCGCAGAAGAGTACAGAACATGGGCCTGGGAAAGCCCCCGCTGGAAATCCGTCACTTCTTCAGGACGTTCGTCCACAAGGAGGATGAAAACTTTGGAGTCGGGATGGTTTGTCACAATGGAATTTGCCATGTGGCGCAGGATGGTGGTTTTACCGGATTTGGGCGGTGCGATGATTAGCCCCCTCTGGCCCATACCAATGGGAACGATTAAATCAAGGGCCTTGCCGGTAAGATCGTCTTCGTTTTGGGTCAGGATATATCTTTGATGGGGATTGACACTTGTCTGTTCATGGAGCATGGGAATTTTTGAGAATTTATCATAGGTTAGTCCGTTGATGGTTTCCACCCGGATCAGGGCAAGGTTGGGATTGTCAGGAGATTTTTTTTTGCCGATTCCCTGAATAAGGCTGCCTTCCCGCAGGCTTAGTTTTTTTATCAAGGCATTGGAGACATAGGTGTTCTCGGGCGAAGGCTGGAAATTGTTTTCAATGTTTCGTAAAAATCCAAAGCCCTTATCCATGATTTCCAAATGTCCCTGAACCGGTTGCAAAATATACCCTCCTTATGTATAGGTATTTTGATTTGTGATGATTTTGTACAAACTGCGGCGTGGATTCTCCATGGCAGCTTATATTATATGGAAGTGTGATTATTTAATGGTGCAGATATTTTATCTTATAGCATGGAAACCTGATTGTGTCCACGGTATGAAAAATAATAAATGGGAAAAGTCAAAATTTATCTTGACACCATATTGGGTTGCTGGTATAAATCCGTTGTTTTTTTCGGGCGATTAACTCAGTTGGGAGAGTGCAACCCTTACAAGGTTGAAGTCGCAGGTTCAAGCCCTGCATCGCCCACCACCATTTCGGGGGTGTAGTTCAGTTGGTTAGAACGCTTGCCTGTCACGCAAGAGGCCGCGAGTTCGAGTCTCGTCACTCCCGCCACAGAATGCTTATATGAAGAAAAATCAGATTTCCAAAAACGGAATCTGATTTTTGTTTTTTATGGGTATTTTTCTTCATCTGCTCCTGAAAGCCATTGTTTTCCAACCTGCTTTTTTATATGATCCTTTTTCAGAATTTTTGTGCTTCTTCGGTATGTTTTGATATACTTATTGTCCAGCTATTTTCTCTGGGACACAACAGGAAATCTGCCCTATGGCCGTTTATTATTGCGGGAGCTGGCTCATAAGCGTTTGAGAATAGAGAGGGGAAATATGAAGATGGATATGAAAGAATTGGACATAAAAGGCAAAAAAACCTTTATCCGGGTGGATTTTAATGTGCCGGTAAAAGGCGGAAAGGTGCAGGATGATACAAGGATCCGGGCAGCTCTTCCCACCATTCAATCTGCAATGGATCAAGGTGCCAGGGTGATCCTTGCCTCCCATTTTGGTCGGCCAAAGGGGAAAAGGGTTCCTGAAATGAGCCTTGCTCCTGTGGCCGAATATATCCGGGAAACATTTTTCCCGGTTCAGTTTGTTCCAGAATGTATCGGAAAAACCGTTCTGGATGTGGTAAATACCATGGAAGACGGCCAGATTGTCCTGCTGGAAAACCTGCGCTTCCACGAAGGCGAAGAGAAAAACAGCCCGGATTTTGTGAAAGAATTACAACAAATTGCAGAGGTATATATCAACGATGCCTTTGGCTGCTGCCATCGAAAACATGCATCCGTGTTTGGTCTGCCCCTTGTCATGTCTCAAAAGGCCATGGGATTGTTGCTGCAAAAGGAAGCAGCATATTTTCGCATTCTGACCCGTGAGACTCCCAAACCATTTGCCGCCATTATTGGTGGTGCCAAGGTGGGGGACAAAATCGGTCCCATACAGTCCCTCATGGAAATGGCGGACAAGATTATCATTGGCGGAGCCATGGCATATACCTTTCTTTCCTGCCTTGGTCATGAGACAGGTGCAAGCCTTGTGGAAGAAGATAAGCTGGATACAGCAAGGCAGATTTGTCAGATGGCAGAAGAAAAGCATGTGGAACTTCTATTGCCCCTGGATCATCTGTGTTCAGAGACTTTTGGAGGCAAACCCGTTGCCGTTGATGCCAGAAATATTCCCGGCGGACTGATGGGGCTCGATATTGGCAGGAAAACCATACAGTCTTATCAAAAGGCCCTTGCAGACTGCAAAACCATTTTCTGGAACGGGCCCATGGGGGTGTTTGAGCAGGAAGACTATGCCCAGGGTACATTTGCCATTGCGAAAGTTCTTGCCGCATCCAATGCCACCGTGGTTGTGGGCGGCGGTGATTCCATTAGTGCCCTGAACCGATCCGGATTTGCAGGAGATATTGACCATGTGTCCACAGGGGGCGGAGCTTCCCTTGAATTCATTGAGTTTGGAACCTTGCCCGGAGTGGATGTGTTTGAGCATTGATGGATGTGCTTTTTGCGAACGCCTTGCTTTATTCAGCCGGAATATCGCTGAATGGCAATTATTCTATGGATTCCCTTGACAGAAATTATGCCCATGGGCATAGTGCAATGTTTGCAAGAGGGATATTGGCTGTAAGAATCTGGATGAAGCAAGCCTTTCCGGTTATTTTCGTTTTCCATCGCCTTGGAAAAAGCTCCTTGGAACAGGTTTGTATATTCAGATCATGATTTGTCCAAATTAATAGAGAAAGGAATTGAAAAAGGAAGATGTTATGAAAAAGTTATTGACTGCTCTAGTATGTTTTTCTTTGGTTTTTGTCATGTCCTCCCAGGCCTGGGCGGTACGATCCGGGGGAACCTTTGTCTTTTGTGCACCCTATGGCGGAGATGTGTTTTCCCTGGACATGCACAAAACTGCCAACACCCAGGATTATATTGTGGGTCTCAATATTTTCAGGAGCCTGTACAGATGGGATGCCAACCAGAACAAGCCTGTGTTGAGCCTTGCCAAATCCGTGGAAATTTCGCCTGACGGCAAGGTATATACCTTTACCATTTTTGATCATGTTAAATTTCACAACGGCCGTACCATGACTGTGGACGATATTATCTATACCTACAACCGGATCATGAAGATGGATGCCTCTCCATCAGCCTTTTTCATCAAAGGAATCAAAGGCGCCCTTGATGTACAGAAAGGCAAGGCGAACAACATTGCCGGGCTTGAAAAAATCAATGACGTCACCCTGAAAATTACCCTGGAAAAGCCCATGGATCTTGCCTATCAGTTATATAAAATTGAAACCTCCATTGTTCCAAGGGAAGCTGTGGAAGCAAAGGGAGAAGGTTTTGGATCTGCACCTGTTGGATGCGGACCTTTCCGATTTGTAAAATGGGTAAAAGGGTCTGAAATTGTTCTGGAAAAATTCCCTGAATATTTTGAAAACGGCAAGCCTTACATTGATAAACTGGTATATCGGATCATGTCCCAGGGTTCTGCCAGGGATATGGCTTTCCGGGCAAAGGAACTTGATGCCAATCTGGTTGGGGCGACACAATATGCTGTGTACAAAAACGATCCTGTGATTTCCGAGAATATGAAAGAAGTTGCGGAGATGTACACCCGGCTCATGGGATTTAATCGCCAGTATAAGCCCCTTGCAGACAAGCGGGTTCGCCAGGCCATCTGCCATGCCATTGACGGAAAGCTCATCATCGACAAATTGCTCAAGGGAAAGGCTTACCAGGCAAGTTCCTTTTTGCCAACCACTTCCCCTGCCTATGATTCTGATCTTGCCCCCTATGCCTATGATGTGAAAAAGGCAAAACAGCTCATGGAAGAAGCAGGATACAAGGACGGCTTTGATCTGGAAGTCCTTTCCACGGACAGTCAGTCCTATGGAGTTCGGGTTCTGGAAGCCATGATTCCCTTTTTGAAAAAAATCAATATCCGCCTGATTCCAAGGCAGCTGGAAGGCGGTATGCTTTCCCAGAGGCTGCACAAGGGTAATTTCCAGGCATTCATGTGGTCCATTGAATCTGGTCCAGAACCCCTGGGAATCATGATGCGGTATCATTCCAACACCGCGCCCTCATCTGGAAATTACACCATGTACAACAATCCTGAATTTGATGCCCTGATGGAAAAGGCTGCCGCCACCATGGATGCACAAGAGCGCATCGGCTATCTGAAACAGGCTAACCGGGTGCTGTACGAGGACGTATCGGACTGGTTTTTCAATTATAACAAGGCCGTAATTGCCTATCAGCCCTGGGTGCATGGGATAGAGCAGGTAGCAGTAGAGATGATGCTTCAGGATTTCACCAATCTCTGGGTGGATGAAACTTCCCCAAGGGCAACGGAAAAATAATCCAGAGAACCGCTATCCATGCTCTCATATACCATCAGAAGGGTGATGCAGTTTATTCCAACCATATTCTGCATCACCCTTGTCATGTTTATTTTACTCAATGTGCTGCCGGGATCTGCTGCCTATTTGTCCCTTGACCAGCGAAAAGCACCGGATCCTGAGCTTGTGGCCCGTCTGGAAAAAAAATGGGGCCTGGATCAGCCTTTGTATATCAGGTATCTCCAATATATTTCCAACCTTGCACAAGGAGATCTTGGCACCTCCTTTTTGAGAAATGAAAGTGTTTCTGCCATGCTTGCGGACAGAATCCGTCCCACCCTGGAGCTTGCCCTTGCCTCCATGGTGATTGCATTGGGATTCGGGATTCCCCTGGGATTTTTTTCTGCCTTGAAAAAAGGCAGTTTCTGGGATTCTTTATCCATGGTGGGGGCGGTGTCGGGAATTTCCATCCCCCAGTTCTGGCTGGGCATTTTGCTCATGTTTTTTTTCTCGGTAAAAATGCCGCTGTTTCCCACGGGGGGCTATGGTTCGGGGAATCTCCGGTATCTGGTTTTGCCGGCCTTTTCCCTTGGGGTGGGCTATATGGCCCTGATCGCCAGAACCACACGGGCTGCGGTGCTGGATGTGATGACCATGGATTTTGTGCGTACGGCCCGTTCCAAGGGATTGTCCGAATATCTAGTCAATGTGCGTCATGTGTTTGGGAATACCCTGATCCTTGTGTTGACCACGGCAGGGTTGCAGCTGGGCTCCTTGATCGGTTCCACCGTGATTGTGGAAAAATTGTTTTCCTGGCCTGGGATCGGCTCTCTGGTGGTGGATTCCATTTATCAGCGGGATATTCCGGTTACCCAGGGTTGTATTCTGCTCATTGTGGTAATTTTTTTGTTACTCAATCTCCTTGTGGATCTGTTGTGCGCTTGGATTGATCCCAGAATCAGCTATTGATGTTTTCATGGGGAATCGAAATAGGGCAAAGGAGGTATGATCTTGGCACCCTCATCTTATTACAGGAGATTTTGTGAAAATCTGATTCTGCTGCTGATCTTGGCAGCTCTGTTTCTGCTTTGGGGCTGCAACGGTTTCATGGCAAAAAATCCTGTGCCTGAGCTTGTGTTGCCTTCGGCCTATACAGGTTCTTTCTCTGATATTGCTTCCAATGATGCCGGAACGATGCCGGAAGCCTTACCAGGTCCTCTGGAAAGTG
>PDWJ01004676.1_pt1 | contig 11872 bp, 8 predicted proteins | sample 1430881 | NCBI WGS metagenome assembly PDWJ01 (sample SAMN01162460, study PRJNA174530) | Oral metagenome, whole genome shotgun sequencing project. | biome: Marine environment; feature: Marine mammal; material: Swab sample of the gingival sulcus; isolation source: swab sample of gingival sulcus... | reverse complement strand
TTTGTCCGCTTACAATAATCCAGCAACATCGTTCTCAATGCGTTTTGAGGATCATCATCCAGATTGACATGGGATTCGCTGCTAAACGATACAGTCAGAGGAAGACGGTCATCGGAGTTCAAAATAAGATAGCCCTGCGGTGCCAGCCGTACAACATACAGCATATAGTCACCGGACTCAGGAAATGTGTAGACCTCTGCAATTTCTCGCATGGATTGTGACATTACAGGATTCTCAGCCATCCATGTCAGGGCCTGCTGAACAGCATTTTCCCTGTCAAGGAAAGCCCCCTGAACTGTATTCGCAGACAAAGATAAAGTGAGGATTACGGCTAAATATAATCGTCTCTGGAGAAAATTCATTGAAATCAAATCCTTATGGTTTGGGTTGCAAGAAATAGTTACGCATGAATGACGCTGAGTTAACCCTGCGAGCAGAACGAGTTCAGTGAAACGACCTGTTTATCCGAAAATCGACTTTAAGGTAGATGGTAAGCCCCCGAAGTTCCGATTTTCATTTTTGTTGTGGCTGAGGTATTTACTCCAGCCACGCTGGTTGGCTTTATTAATTTTGCAGCAAGATATTGAGCATTTTACCAGGCCGGTTAAGAAAATCCCTGGTTACTTGATAATGCTCAGTCTCCTCGTAATCTACTTTTTTTATTCCATTTTCGTCAAGTTGATAAATCGTGGAATGTGGGTATGCAAGAATAATTGGCGAATGGGTCGCTATGATAAACTGTGACTTCATTGTAACTAAATCATGCAGCCTTGAAATCATTGCCATTTGCCGTGTAGGGGAAAGAGCCGCCTCTGGTTCATCAAGGATATACAACCCGTTACCTCCAAATCTGTTAAGAAGCAAAGCCATAAATGACTCTCCATGAGATTGTTCATGAAGAGAATGCCCTCCATACGAATCAATGATTGGTGGTCCAAAACCACCCTGTTCATCCAGGCGCTGAATTTCAGAGGCAACATTAAAAAAACTTTCGGCCCTAAGAAAAAAGCCATCTTTTGGACGCTTATAACCACGAGAAAGCCTGATATATTCATGCAGGGAAGAGTGTGATTCATACGTACCAAAATTGAAATTCTTTGAACCTCCTTCGGGATTGAACCCCCATGAAACAGCAACAGCTTCCATCAAAGTTGATTTTCCAGAACCATTTTCACCGATGAAAAATGTTACATTCGGGTGGAGCTTTATTGAGAATATATTTTTTACAGCATCAAGGGAAAATGGATATTGCTCAAATGACGGAACCTTCTCCCTGTTGAGCTTTATTTCGTGTATGTATTGATCCACTTTATTTACCAACGACACGTCACATGCGACTGAGTCCAGTATAACGATTTTTCAAAATTATTGTCGCAACAAAATCATATCAGGTTGTTTTTACCGCAAATTCATGGAGTCGCAAGACAAAAAAAAGGGTATCAATGTCGTAATAGACATTGATACCTTTTTTTGCCTTGCAACCAAACCAACCCTACAATCTCTTACAGCCCCATACTTTTAAGCTGCTCTACGACAGCTTTCTGCTCATCAGTCAATTCCCGGGGAACTATAACACCAATCTTGACATAGAGATCTCCCCTGCCCCCCATGGGACCGACAGGAAGACCGTAGCCGCGGATTCTCAATCTGGCATCTCCCGTTGTACCAGGGGCGACATTCACCTTGAATTTCTTCCCTTCAAGGCTTTCGACCTCGACCTTGGTGCCAAGACAGGCATCACTGTAGGAAACAAGTTTTTCAACAATGAGGTCGTCCCCGTCTCTTTTAAACCGTTTATCGGGTGATATTTCCACTTTCAGATAAAGATCCCCCGCCGGTCCGCCATTTACAGATGCTCCACCCTTACCCTGGAGTCTGAGCTTTTTCCCCTCTTCTATCCCTTTGGGAATTTTAACAGAAACATTCTGCGGAGTGCCATTTTTTCGCAGGGAAATTGTTCTTTCCGCTCCGTTGAGAACTTCATCAAGAGTGACACTGATCTGGTAGGTCATATCCTGACCTTTTTGGGGCGTGCTGGAGCACCCGCCTCCGCCGCACCCGCCATTCTGAGTGAAAAAGCTGCTGAATGAGCTGCCGCCCCCCATCCCCCCTACATTGGCAGAACGAAAACTGGCAGAACCGCCTCCGCTGCCAAATCCGAACTGCTTCAGGATATCGTTGATATCAAAACCTCTGAAAATATCTTCCTGGGAATACCGCCGGTGGAAGTCTGTCGAGCCATAGGTATCATATTGCTGCTTTTTCTTAGGGTCGGACAAGACCGCATAGGCAGCACTGATTTCCTTAAACTTCGCTTCAAGTTCCTTGTCGCCCCTGGTCTTATCGGGGTGATACTTCAGAGCGAGTTTCCTGTATGCCTTTTTTATTTCTGCACTTGAGGCGCTCTTGTCTACGCCTAACACCTTGTAATAATCCATAATAAAACTCTGACGTTGTAACGACTTGTGATTTACAATCTACCCTTGTATTTTCGTGATTTTCAAAATAGGTTCTCTTTGGAGTAGAGTCAACCAGGGTATGAGTAATTAGGTAAAACTTGACAGTTACGGTAAAGCATTGCAAAATGCCCCTTCGGCATGGGCGATGGCATGGATGCCCTGCAGATTCTGAATATAATTTTATTTAACCATCAAGAACTTATGCTTCTCATAAAAAACGGAACTATCTATTCTCCGTCACCTCTTGGTAAAAAAGATATTTTCATAGGTGGTGGAACAATCCTCGCCATCGAAGATAGTATCCAGCTCTCATCCCTGCCCGGTGACGTTGAGTTAATTGATGCCTCGGGTATGATTCTCACCCCTGGTTTTATTGATGGGCATCAACATTTTACAGGGGGTGGCGGCGAAGGCGGCTTTGAATCCCGCACTCCTGAAATGACCCTTTCAATGAATACAAGGGCCGGGGTTACGACAGCCATCGGCCTGCTGGGAACAGATTCCCTGACCCGTTCTGTAGAAGCGCTTTTTGCCAAAACTCAAGGTCTTGCCAATGAAGGCCTGACAACCTTCATGCTCACAGGGGCCTACTGGTATCCATCACCCACCATTACGGGAAATGTGGCCAGGGATCTTGTCTATCTCCCTCCTGTTATTGGTGTCAAACTTGCCCTTGCCGATATTCGCGGCCCGCATATCAGTCTGGATCAGCTGGTTTCCCTTGCTGCAGATATCCGCGTAGCCGCTCTGGTTGCGGGAAAACCCGGATTTATCACCGTCCACACCGGAGTTAAGGAAGAGCGTCTTGATCTCATCTTGAAAGCCGTAAAAAAAACCGGCGTTCGCGCTGATATGTTTATTCCCACACATATTAACCGAACCGATGAAAAACTCATAGCCCAGGTGTGGGAACTTGCAGAAATGGGGGGCTTTGTTGATGCAACAGCCCACTCAGCGCCGGCCCCTGAAGGTTCGAGCTGGTGTAATGCCGCGCATTTTGCCATGCAGGCCGATGAACAGGGCCTCTTTGATAAACTGCTCTGGAGCTCCGATGCAGGCGGGTCAATGCCCAAATGGAACGAGGATCGAAGCCGCATAGTAGGTATGGAGGTAGCCAGTCCTGATTCTCTTCTTTGTGAACTGAAACGGCTTGTAAATGAGCTTGACATGCCTCTCGAGAAAGCCTTGCGCCCATTGACCACCAATCCCGCAAAGATGTATCAGCTGGAACAGAGAAAAGGCCTGCTCGCCCCGAAGGCAGACGGGGACATCATCATAATGGATCAAAAATCATTGATCATTCGCGATGTCATAGCAAGGGGTAAAATAATGGTTCGTGATACGGAAGTTGTTACGCCTGGATATTTTGAATAGGAAAACAGGACATTTTATGACTGCAACAATGCACACCATGGCCCCGGATGATATTCTGTCTATCAAGAACCTCTCTTTAAGTTTTCCTGTCTTCGGCGGTTATACAAGGGTACTGCATAATATATCTTTTTCCGTAAAACGAGGGGAAAACCTGGCAATTGTTGGAGAATCCGGTTCAGGTAAGACCGTGACCATGCGCCGTGTAATCCAACTGCTCAAACTGGCTCGTACGGATTCAGGAGAGATACTGCTGCGAGGAAAATCAGGGAAAATTCAGGACATTACTAACTTCACCAATAATGATGCCCGTGCTATTCGCGGTTTTGATATGTCCATGATTTTTCAGGAGCCGATGACCTCCCTGAACCCCCTGTTCACTATTGGTAATCAGATTGCCGAGGCCGTGCAGCAGCATAACAAACTGTCAACTGCTGCTGCCTGGCAAAGGGCCGTTGATCTCCTTAAACTGGTTCGTATCCCCGATGCGGAGAAACGAGCGGGAGAATATCCCCACCAGATGTCCGGCGGTATGCGTCAACGGGTTATGACAGCCATGGCCCTGGCCTGCAATCCCCAGCTTCTGATTGCCGATGAACCGACGACAGCGCTTGATGTTACCATCCAGGCACAGATCCTTGCCCTGATAAGCCAGTTGCAAAAAGAAATTGGCATGGCCGTGGTTTTCATTACTCACGATATGGGGGTCGTGGCCGAGTTTGCAGATCGGGTTATCGTTATGTATAAAGGGGAAATTGTTGAAGAAAATGATGTTCACACCCTCTTTAAAAATCCTCAGCATCCTTACACCAAAGCGCTTCTCAGCTCGGTTCCAAAACTTGGTACCATGCAGGGTACAGCCAACCCTTCTACCCTGCCCGTGCTGGATATGGAGGCAGAGCTCAGGGGAGAAGAAAAACGTCCTGTTCCCCAGGAAATTGATACCGCCAGATACGAACATGAACCAATCCTTGAGGTAAATGGACTAACAACTCGCTTTACCGTAAAAAAAACGTTTTTTGGCAAACCCACTCACCGGGTATATGCCGTCGAGGATGTGAGTTTCAGTATCTACGAGGGCGAAACCCTCGGGATTGTTGGCGAATCCGGCTGTGGTAAATCAACTACAGGGTATTCGATCCTCAGACTTGAGGAGTCTACGGGATCTATTCGTTTTAACGGGCAGGAAATTTCTGAATACAACGAAAAACAGATGCAGGAGCTGCGGGAAAATATCCAGATCATCTTTCAGGATCCTTTTGCCTCTCTCAACCCAAGACGTACCATTGGTGATTCTATCGCTGAACCGATGATTATTCACGGGCTCTATCCGGGAAATGCCACCAGAGAGCGGGTTCATTATCTACTGGAACGAGTGGGAATTCCCAAGGCTCACGCCAACCGCTATCCCCATGAATTTTCGGGCGGCCAGAGGCAGCGTATTGCCATAGCCCGGGCCCTTTCAACAAATCCAAAGCTGATCATTGCCGATGAGGCGGTTTCCGCCCTTGACGTGTCCGTTCAGGCAACGGTACTCAATCTGATGATGGAGCTGCAAAAGGAGTTTGGTCTGGCCTATATGTTTATCTCCCATGACATGGCTGTGGTGGAACGCGTTAGTCACAGGGTTGCGGTTATGTTTCTTGGGCAGATCGTTGAACTGGGGACCCGGCAACAGGTCTTTGAAAATCCCCAGCACGCCTATACCAAAAGACTGCTTGCCGCCGTACCCGTGGCGGATCCTGAAAAAAGAACGGATTTTACCATGCTCAAGGGGGAAATCCCCAGTCCTATACGAACTGTTGATGATATCCCGGCCAGGCTGTCTTACCGGGAACATGCCCCCGGTCATATAGTTGCTGAAGGCGATATCACCATTATTGAGAATTGAGGAAGAAATCGTAAAACCGCAGTGGTTTTACGGTGCTTACAGAGCTGTTCACAAATGTTAGGCATTATGGATAGCTCGTTATCAAAATAACGAAGGAGGAAAACATGAGGCTTATTCGTTCACTTTCCCTGCTGTTTGTCGCACTGCTTATCGGCAGCCCTGCATTTGCTGCGGGAAAAGACATTATCTACGGCAGTGAATCTACCGCCAAATCCCTGGATCCCCATGATACGTCCGACACCTATTCCGGTGCCATCGAACGAACCATGCTGCAGGGTTTGATGGGTTTTGATTCTGATCTCAAAATCATTCCTGTACTTGCCGAATCCTACACCTTTAACGATGAGGCCACCGAATTTAGCTTTAATCTCCGTAAAGGCATAAAGTTCCATGACGGCACCCCGTTTAATGCGGAGGCAGTCCGCGCCAATATCGAGCGAATGATGACCGGAAAATACAAGCGTTCCTCCCTTATGAAGCCAGTGAAGGAATTGCAGGTAATTGATGATTATACCGTGAAATTCATCCTCAAGGAACCATTTGGTGCATTTATCAACGCTGTGGCTCATCCGGGCGCACTCATTGTATCGCCAAAGGCCATTGAGCAATATGGCGATGACATCAACAAGCATCCTGTTGGAACCGGTCAATTTAAATTTGTCGAATGGGTTTCCGGAAATCACGTCAAGGTTGAAAGGAATCCTGATTACTGGGGAGAAAAGGCAAAGGTTGATACCATCACCTTCAGGCCGATACCAGAAGGCGGAGCCCGTCTTGCCATGTTGCGTGCAGGCCAGGCTCACTATATTTACCCAATGCCTCCTTCCCTGAAAAAGCTGGCTGAAGTTGACAAGAAAATTGACCTCATTGAGCGTTCATCAATTATTGTCCGCTATCTGATAATGAATACCCAGTACAAGCCGCTCTCTGATGTTCGTGTGCGTCAGGCTATTAACTATGCCCTGGATGTAGACTCCATTATCAAGATTGCCTGGGGCGGTGCCGGTGAGGCTTCCGACTCAATTCTGCCGCCTAACCTGCAGCACTATTCCAAACAAACGGTATGGCCCTACGATCTGGAGAAGGCAAAGGCTCTGATGAAAGAGGCTGGCTATGAAAATGGTTTCAAAGTTGTCTTTATGACGCCCAACGCCTCTATCCGTCTGCGTGCCACAGAAATGATCAAGCAGCAGCTGGAAAAAATTGGTATCACCGGAGATCTGGTCTCCATGGATGTCGCGTCTTTTTACAATAAACTGGAATCCAACCGTGCGGATGACAACCCACCTGTTCCATTTCTCGCTTTTGGCGGATGGTCAGCCTCTACAGGAGATGCAGACTGGGGAACTCGTCCTCTGATTTCAACCGATGGATTTCCTCCCCATATGTCTAATTTTGGTTTCTTCTCCGACCCTGAAGTTGACAAACAGATCAAAGCAGGACTCTCTTCTGCTGATCCAAAGGTTCGTGCTGATGCATACGCCAAACTTCAGGACTACGTTTGGGAACAATGTCCATGGGGATATCTTTGGGTAGATGTTCTTACCGCTGCTAAATCCAGCAAGCTCACCGGCATCGTTCCCATGCCGGATGGGGGTTTTAATGTAGAAAAGGCTGATCTGCAGCAATAAACAACAACACCGCTACACCGCCCGGGAGAGAACATTTTTCTCCCGGGCAATATCCATTTTCAAAAAAGAGGAATAATTCGCTGTGCTGAAATATTTCATCAAGCGCCTGCTCAATATAATTCCCGTGCTGCTTGTGGTCTCTATCCTTGCATTTGCTTTTGTGCATCTGCTTCCAGGAGATCCGGCCCGTATGATGGCCGGTGAGGACGCAGACCCTGCAACGATAGAAATGCTGCGTGATCAACTGGGACTGAATGATCCCCTGCCTATGCAGTATATAAACTACATGGGAAAAATTATGACGGGAGATCTCGGGATCAGCCTGAGAACCAAGCTCCCTGTTTACGATGAAATTGCATTGCGCTATCCTCCCACCATGTATATGGCTTTGGCAGGTTTATTCTGGTCGGTGCTGATCGGAGTACTTTTTGGGGCCATAGCGGCTATCTATAACGGTAAATGGCAGGATTATACGGCCATGTTTGTTTCCGTATCCGGTATTTCCATCCCGCAATTCTGGCTGGGGCTTTTACTTATTCAGCTTTTTTCCGTAAAACTTGGCTGGCTTCCTGTTGCCGGCTTTACAGGAGACCCGCTGGAATTAATCCTTCCATCACTCACCCTTGGCGCCATGGTCGCTGCCATCATGGCACGTTTTACCCTGTCCGCCTTTATGGATGTTCTGGACGAAGAGTATATCTCCACGGCCCGGGCTAAAGGAGTAAAGGAATCTGTTGTCATGTGGAAGCATGCCTTTCGCAATGCACTTATCCCGGTTATTACCATGGTTGGTCTTCAGTTTGGTTTTTTACTTGGCGGCTCGGTGGTCGTTGAAACCGTTTTTGCCTGGCCGGGACTGGGACGCTACATGATAGAGGCAGTTGCCGTACGGGATTATCCTGTTCTCCAGGCCCTGCTGCTGCTCTATTCTTTTCATTTTGTTTTTATTAATCTGGTCGTTGATATGATATATGCCCTTATCAACCCGGAAATTCGTTACGAGTAAGGACGTCACCATGAAAGAACAGAATACAACCCCCTTTGAAATATTCTGGTTTAAATTCAAGAAAAGAAAGGTTGCCATGGTGGCGGCATTTTTTATCATCATTCTCGTATTAACGGCAATATTTGCCCCCTGGATTGCACCATATGACCCCTTTGAGGTTGATTATGCCCTCTCCATGGCTCCGCCAAGCTGGGAACACTGGGCAGGAACCGATATTTTTGGCAGGGATATACTCTCCCGGATTATCTACGGTGCAAGAATCTCGCTGGCTGTTGGACTCACCTCTGTGATTATTGGTGCCGTTGTGGGCGTAGCACTGGGGCTTGTTTCCGGTTTTTTTGGCGGCTTTCTGGATGGGTTTATTATGCGCACTTCAGATGTGCTCTTTGCCTTCCCCGGAATATTACTGGCTATTGCCATCGTTGCGATTCTGGGACCAGGACTGGTTAATGTTGTCGTTGCTGTTTCTGTTTTCAGTATGCCAACTTTTGCCCGTATAGTACGTGGAAGCACTCTGTCAATAAAGGAAAGTCTGTATGTGAAGGCGGCCAGATCAACGGGAGCATCCCGTCGTCGCCTCATGTTTGTGCATATTATGCCTGGAACCTTGTCCGGCGTTATTGTCTTCTTCACAATGCGTATTGGAACATCTATAATTACCGCCTCATCACTGAGCTTTCTTGGGCTTGGAGCCCAGCCGCCAACCCCGGAATGGGGGGCAATGCTTTCAGAGAGTCGGGATTTTATCGGGGTTGCCGACCATATGACTATTTTTCCGGGGATCGCTATATTTCTGACTGTACTGTTTTTTAACCTGCTGGGAGATGGGCTACGGGCGGCTATTGATCCCAAGGTTAAATGATTGGCAGACAGGACTCAATCCGTTATTCTTTGAGCGTTCATAATAAAAGAACAGCAGCAACCCCATTTAAAACACGCCGGATCGTGAAACGGAGTGTTTGACCACCCGTATTTCATATAATTTTCATACATATCTCTATTTTCCCGAAGAGGAGGGATATATGTATATTCTTGATATTTGCAAATATATCAACTCTGTATTCAGGTCATTTTTGGTTATTCTAATATTTTTTGTTGCTTTTTCTACTTATTGTTTTATTTTCACCTCTCCTCTTAAGGATGGATTCCTTAATTCCTAAACTCTGGTTCCTGGAACAATCCCGCATTCCGATTTTTGGCAGCTCATTTATATTCCAAATCAAAAAAATAGAAGAATCTTCTCAAGGAGAAACTAACATGTTCAAATCGCTGCGCTGGAAACTGGCATTTATGGCTGTAACACTGGTGCTGGCAACGGTTATCCCGCTACTTTTTACCACCACCTGGATGGTAAATAAAATGGTGAAAGAAAAACATGAAGAACAAGTAACGCAAGAAACTACCACAATAGTTCGTTTGATTGAAGAATACTACAATGGTTTCAGACAAAATATCAAAATGTTCAGTCATTCAAGATTATTGCAGAGCGTTGATGATTCAGTACGACAATATATTACTGCCCGGAACGAAAAGATGGACTCCTCCACCAGAGGAGGAATACAGCAGCATATTTACGAAAAATTCGAGGAATTCGGAAAAACACATAAAGGAATATCATTCACCTTTTTCGGCACTCGCCATGGCGGTTTTATCGGCTACCCAGAGAATACAAGAAACACTTACGACCCCCGCAAGCGCAACTGGTACCAGCAAGCTGTTGCCAATCAGGATCAGGTAATCCAGACAGCTCCTTATATCAACAAGACAACTTCAACGCTGGGAATATCTCTTGCACAGGCAGTACCGGGTACAGCTGGTAACATTGCCGGAGTTGTCGCCGTTACAATCAGTAACGATTTTCTCGAACAAACAATACGAAAAGTCAAGATTGGACAAACCGGTTATGTCGTACTACTCCATAAAAGCGGAATTGTTCTTGCTGATGGCAGAAATCCTGACAATAACATGAAGAAACTCCCGGAAACTGATTTTGCCAGCGGCATGAATAGTAAAAATATCCTGAAAGGCGAAAAAGCCGAATATAGTGTCGATATTGGCAATATCAGATATAGCGTCCACTCCATAAGCTCCAGGGATAATGACTGGATTATTATGACCTTTATGGATCAGGAGGAGTTACACGCCGCATCAGTTTCTGTAAGAAACGGACTACTCGGTATTGCGGCACTGGTGATGCTGATGGTTTGTCTGTTCAGTTTTTTTGCCGCTTCACGACTATTGAAGCCCATCAACAGCATCATGCAGGACCTGGCCGCTTTTGAAGGTGATCTTACCATGCGCTTCAAAGTGCAGAGCAAGGATGAGATCGGTGAGCTGGCAAAGTGGTTTAATGTTTTTCTTGAAAAACTTCAGAAACTACTGTGCGGCGTTCAGGAAGAGACAGAAAACGTCAACAGTTCCGCCGGCGGACTGAGCGGCATTGCCTCAACCCTGCTGGAAAATGCGAAAGGGACATCCAGTCGTGCCAATACCGTAGCGGCAGCGACCGAGGAGATGAACGCCAATATCAATAATGTGGCGGCAGCAATGGAACAGTCCGCCACCAATATAAGCATGGTCGCCTCAGCGGCAGAGGAAATGACGGCTAATATAAATGATATTGCCGGCTCAGTACGCTCTGCTGCAGAAATATCCAGAAACGGCGTCGCCCAGGCACAGCAAACCTCATCACGTATGGGGGAACTGGATGAAGCGGCACAGGCGATCAGTGAAGTAACCAACACCATTACCGAAATCAGCGAGCAGACCAACCTGCTGGCTCTTAACGCCACAATAGAAGCGGCGCGTGCCGGAGAAGCAGGTAAAGGCTTTGCCGTGGTTGCCAATGAAATCAAGGAGCTGGCACGGCAGACTGCCGAGGCGACCGATAATATCCGTGACAAGATCAACGGGGTACAACAGACCTCCAACACCTCTATCAGGGCAATCAATGATATTGTCGGTATTATCAATAAAATCAACGAGATTATTACCAAGGTCACCGACGCTATCGATCAGCAGTCAACGACCACCCGGGAAATTGCCGAAAACATCAACCATGCCTCCCTTGGCTTGAATGAGGTGAACGAAAATGTCAACCAGAGTTCGGTTGTCTCCGCATCAATCAGCAAGGAAATTGCTGAAGTTAATACTGCATCCAGAGAGCTTGTTGCTCATGGCGAAAAGTTAAACTCTCATTCGGAGAATTTACGTACACTTGCTGATAGTTTGCAGAAACTGGTAGGAGTATTCAGGATTTAAACGACATAGTCAGGCAGCTATCTGCTCCATTTGATCGGTTCCTTTTATGACGCACGAAACGTAACTACTCACCCCCTCAAAAAAACTGGGGTGCCAAAACTTCCCAAAATGCAGAGTAACGATTCATTACAACGATTAGATAAAACTCACAGAGAGATTTTTATTCAAAACCTTTGCGTATTTCCGTAAAGTGGAAAAACGCAAATCTCCTGCATGATTTTCCCAACGAGAAACAACAGAAGGTGTTGTATCA
>PDWJ01004675.1_pt1 | contig 11872 bp, 10 predicted proteins | sample 1430881 | NCBI WGS metagenome assembly PDWJ01 (sample SAMN01162460, study PRJNA174530) | Oral metagenome, whole genome shotgun sequencing project. | biome: Marine environment; feature: Marine mammal; material: Swab sample of the gingival sulcus; isolation source: swab sample of gingival sulcus... | reverse complement strand
AAGCCTCTCATAGGTATTTTCCGAGAAGAATTTATAATTTGCAGTGTCAACTTCCGAATGAGATTCCTGTTCTTTTTCAAATTCGGGTTTATTGAATGTATTGCTCCTTCTTCTTCTGCCTTCATAAATATATGAAAGAATAACAATAATTCCCGCAAACAAAATTGTTACCAAAATAGCTCCCAGATATGCCATAGTTCCGCCACCTGAAAACCAATCGGGAATAAAAACACCCCGCCAAGAACCGGTGGAAAACCATGAATTTTTTACCCATGATGCACTTCCTTGAATCGGAAAGCCGATAAAAACACCGGCACCGAAAAATATCAGTGTAATAAAAGCTCTCGGTAATCCTGTAACGAGATCTGTCAGTGTTCCTGTTGCACAACAAGAAGAATAACTCATTCCAAATCCGAATAGAATACCGCCCAAAATAAGCCCCAAGTTAATCGGGTTTATCCATAGTTTATAAGAACCGACATCGTTAAACAACAATAATGATGCGGTCAAAATTGCCGAAATAACAAACATAAACATCAAGGTTCTCATCAGTTTTGTAGAACCTGTTCGATAAGCCAGGTTAATTCCTCCTGCAAAACCGAAAATAGCTCGGGTTAGGGCGTATCCCAATGCTATTCCGATTATCCAGCGAAAAAATAATCCGTCTGATTTTAATAAAACGGAACCCAAAATAATACTGACTGCGAGTAAAATAAACCCAACAGCATTTTCAATTTTTTTCATACTAAATTTCCTCCTTGCGAAATTTTTTTGTAGTGAAAATAAAAAATAAACAACCTAAAACAGCCCATGTCATTAAGAAAACTACCGATGCCGCTGAAAGCCGTGCCGGAGAACCGGGCAGCAATAACAGCACAATAAAAACCATCCCGATAACAAAGCCTGCTAAACACAATATTTTATCAAATTTTGAAACAGCTTTTTTTATGCCTATAAATCCGACATAAGTATAGGCAATGGCGGCTAAAACTGAAGTCATATCAACAATCAGTATAATAACCTCTCTTCCAACCCAAGGGCCGATTAAACTTACGACAGAAATAAACAACAATGAATTTGAATATATTCCCTTTTTGTTTTTTTTGCTTAAAAATGCAGGGCACAGCTTATGTTCCGCAAGCGATGCCGTAAGTTTACTGCTGCTTATCATAAATCCGTTTATGCCTCCGGTAACGGCGGAAAAAACTGCAATCAATAAAAATAAAAAGCCTGTTATTCCTGCCTTTTCCATAACCGAAGCGGCAACAGCCCAATCAACGAGTTTTGCTTCAATCGGACTATAGCTGAAAGCCGCCGTTACATTCAGTAAGCTGTACAACAATATTCCGACAATGATGGAGAACATTGTTATTCGATGGGCTTTTGCGGGTTTAAATCCCAAATCCGAAGAAACTTGCGGAACAACATCGAAACCGACAAATAAAAAAGGCGAAATAGCAACTACCGCCGCAATTTTACCGAATGAAATTTCAGAATACCCCGCATAATTTTGCAAAAATACCTGCATATCACTTTTTTGCATAGTTATAAAAAACAGTGCTATGACAATAAAAACAAGAGCACTGCTCATTATGTTTTGTATTTTTGAACTCAGCGAAAGCCCCCGCAAATTTATCAGCAAAAAAACAATAATCGGTACGGATGCTATTACAATATCGGTAAAAAACACCTGAGTTTCTCCGAAATTATACATATAACCCCAATTGAAGCTTTGAGCGAAAATTTTCTTTAATACCAACAGGCAAGCGGTGGCATTGAGCGGTATAAGACTTAAATAGCAAAGGCTCAATGACCAACCGACTACAAACCCGTGAATATTTCCCATATTGTTTAAGGTATACGAAAATTCTCCGCCGTTTCCTATATGGTTTGCAAGCATAACCTGATATGCTTTTTGGATAATAATTACAAACAAACCGCCTATGCAAAGACCAATACCAGTACTTATAACCCCGTATTTAGGCAAGAATAAAGCACCCGGCAATACAAAAGAGCCCAAGCCTATAATCGAGCCGACTACAAGGCAAAAAATATCAAATTTTGATAAACCTGTATCAATCTTGATATTCTTATTTTTTGTCTCGGTTATTTGGTTCGGCATAATTTAATCCAAGTTGATGCTTAGGTAAAATTATAAGCGGTTACAATCGGCTTGCGGTCTTTGGTTTTATCATTAAAATATTCGTAAGCACATACGCCCAAAAAAGACCCCATCATATTATATACATTTTTGTAACCTAATCCCTGCAAGGCACAAACTGCATTATAGCTTCTTTGACCGGAGCGGCAGTGTAAATAGACAGGCTTATCTTTCGGTATTTCATCCAGTCTGTCGCGTAATTGACTTAACGGAATATTTTTTGCGTTTATAAAATATCCTCCTTCAAATTCGTGCGGTTCGCGTACATCTATTATAACGGCATTGTTTTCAACAAGCTCTCGAACGGCAGTTACAGGTATTTGCCTGTAAACACCATTTAGAATGTTCAATCCGACAAGAGCTGCATGATTTACCACATCTTTTGCCGTACTGAACATAGGCGAATAACAAAGTTCCAATTCTTTTAAGTCTTCAAGCGTTCCGTGCAGCATTATAAAAGCAGCAATAACATCAATCCGTTTATCGACATTCCCCTTGCCTACAGCCTGAGCACCTAAAATTTTCCCCGAAGGCGTTTCAAAAATCAGCTTAAAAAAGAGAGGGTTTACCTTTGGCATTATTTTAACCATATCTTCGGGAATAACATAGGCTACATCATAATTTATACCCGAAGCTTTGCACTGCTTTTCGTTTAAACCGGTACAGGCGGCATTGTAATCAAAACAATGTACTACCGAAGAGCCGATAACGCCCGTATTTCTGTGCTGCTTACCGTACATATCGTCGGCAGCCGCCCTCGCCTGTCTTTGTGCCGGGCCTGCAAGTGTTAATCGGGTTTTCTTATTTGTTAAAAAGTGAGTTACTTCAATTGCGTCCCCTACGGCATAAATATCTTCAACGCTTGTTCTATAATTATGGTCTACAAGAATACCGCCTGTTTCGCCAAGTGTAATGCCTGCCTTTTTTGCAAGCTCAACTTCGGGGCGCACTCCAAGTGAAAGAACAACGGCACCGGCTTCGACAACCGTTCCGCTTTCCAAAACAACGGCATTATCTTCTATCTTTTTTATGCCGTCTTCCAAAATAAGGTGAACACCTTTATCGTACAATTCTTTATGCAGAATTTGAGCCATATCGTAATCGAGCGGAGCCAAAACCTGATTTAATTTTTCAATCAAGGTAACATTTTTTTTATCAAGACCCAAATTCTCTGCCACTTCAAGCCCGATAAATCCGCCGCCTATTACCGCAATATTATTTATATTGTGCTCTTTGATGTAGCTGTCAAGACCGCTTATATCTCCGACATTTCTGACAGTAAATACATGCGGTTTATCGACACCTTCAATAGAACGCGGGGCAATTGGACTTGCTCCGGGGCAAAGCACCAAAGAATCATAGCTTTCATCGAATTCTTCGTTTGACGCAAGGTTTTTAACCCGCACCTTTTTCCGGACGGGATCAACATCCACAACCTCATGCAAAGTTTTCGCAATAATATTATATTGATTTTTAAATTTTTTTGGATTCATCAATACCAAATTTTCAGTCGTGGGTACAATTCTGCTTAAAAAAAACGGAAGTGAACAGTTTGAAAACGAAACATCAGAACCTCTTTCAAACATAATAATTTCAGCTTTTTCATCCAATCTGCGAATACGCGAGGCAACCGAAGCTCCCCCTGCCACACCGCCTACAATAACGACTTTTTTTGCCATACTCTCCTCCCATAAAAAGTTTTGTATAATGATACTATACATTATAAATCTTTTTTGCTAAATTTTTCAAGTGATGCGGGTAATAAAAATTTATTTTTCAAAAAAGTATGATTTTTAAAAATTCTTGATATTTTTAAATTTTATACTTGACTTATGCAAATAGCTGTGTTAAAATTAAAATATGTGCATATCTATGCCATATATTTTCAATTGAATGGAGGAGAGTATGGAAAAATCTACTCAAAAGCCAAACGGTTTGGCTCTTATTCCTTTTTTGGTGTTCGTGGTTGTCTACCTCGGAATCGGAACTACGCTGGTAGCAAAGGGAGACCCGATGGGCTTTTACGGCTTTAAGGGTCCAATTGCAGTTATTGTGGGTATCATTTTTGCCTTTATTATGCTTAAAGGCTCGATCGACGATAAATTTGACAGCTTAGTTAAAGGTTGTGGTGATTCTAACATTATTACAATGTGTATCATCTACATTTTGGCAGGAGCGTTTTCTCTTGTTTCAAAACAGATGGGCGGTGTTGATTCTACCGTAAACTTAGGGCTTACCTTAATTCCCGCAAACTTTGTAGCTGCGGGTCTTTTTGTTATTTGTTGTTTTCTTTCTATTGCAACGGGAACAAGTGTCGGTACAATCGTAGCTGTCGGTCCTATTGCCGTAGGTCTTGCCGATAAGGCCGGTATCAATCTTACATTGATGATTGCCGCTATGGTCGGGGGTGCAATGTTCGGTGATAACCTTTCTATTATTTCAGATACAACAATTGCAGCAACAAAAACCCAAGGTGTCGAAATGAGAGACAAATTCCGTGTAAACCTTACGCTTGCACTTCCCGCAGCTTTGATTACAATCATTCTTCTTTTAATCTTCGGAAGACCGGTAAGCACACCTGCAATGCAATCGTATGAATTTTCCATCGTGAAAGTTTTACCTTATTTGTTTGTTCTTATTGCGGCTGTAGCAGGCTTAAATGTTTTCTTGGTTTTAATTGGGGGAACAATTCTTTCCGGTATTATAGGAATGACTTACGGTGCATTTAATTTATTGACATTTACAAACCATATGTATGACGGTTTTAACGGTATGTTTGAAATCTTCCTTCTTTCGATGTTGACAGGTGGTCTTGCTTATATGGTACGTGTCGCAGGCGGAATTGAATGGCTTCTTATTAAGATTAAGGGAATGGTTAAAGGCAAAAAATCCGCAGAATTCGGTATCGGTTTTTTAACAATGATCACGGATGCCGCAACTGCAAACAATACCGTAGCAATCATTATTGACGGTCCGATTGCAAAAGAAATGTGTGAAGAATTTGAAGTTGACCCGCGCCGCTCGGCTTCTTTGCTCGATGCTTTCTCTTGTGTTATGCAGGGCTTAATTCCTTACGGAGCACAGCTGTTAATTGCCTGCCAAGTTACAAACGGAGCGGTAAACCCTGTTTCTCTTATTCCGTTATTGTGGTATCAATTATTACTGGCGGTCTTCTTGATTCTTTCGATATTCTTCCCGTTTGCAAACGGTTATATTAACAAGCATCCTTGGGATTTTAAAGAATGGAAATCAGTTGGAGCCGGCAAGTAATCAAATTTTGTAGAATTTACAAAATAATGTATGAAGACTATTGGAATAATTCCAAAAAAAGATTTATATTAACAAAACATAATTTCATTGGAGGAAAAAATGGATAAAAATGAATTAGAAAAGATGGGTTTTGCATCAAAGCAAATTCACGCAGGTTACGAAAAAAATAGGTTCGGTGCTTTGGCTACTCCTATTTACCAAACTTCAACCTTTGTTTTTGATTCTGCGGAGCAAGGCGGACGACGATTTGCTCTTGAAGAAGAAGGTTACATCTACACTCGTTTAGGAAACCCGACAACAAGTGTTGTAGAAGAAAAACTGGCTTGCTTGGAAGGAGCCGAGGCATGTATGTCTGCAAGCTCCGGTATTGGTGCCATCACTTCTTGTCTTTGGTCAATCGTAAATGCAGGAGACCACATTGTTGCTGCCAAAACCTTGTACGGCTGTACTTTTGCCTTCTTGAATCACGGGCTTACCCGCTTTGGCGTAGAAGTTACATTTGTTGATACCAGAGATCCTGAAAATGTAAAAAAAGCTCTTAAACCAAATACAAAGGTCGTTTATCTTGAAACACCTGCCAACCCTAATATGTATCTTTCCGATATTTCGACAATTTCAGATATTGCTCATAAGCACAATCCTGAATGCAAAGTTGTTGTTGACAACACTTATATGACACCTTATTTACAGAAACCTCTTAGCCTTGGTGCCGATGTTGTAGTTCATTCTGCAACAAAATACTTAAACGGACACGGCGATGTTATCGCAGGATTCGTTGTCGGTAAAAAAGAATTTATCGATCAAGTAAGATTTGTAGGTGTTAAAGATATGACAGGTTCAACCTTAGGTCCGTTTGAAGCCTATTTAATCGGTCGTGGAATGAAGACCTTGGATATCCGAATGGAAAAACACTGCGCAAACGCAATGAAGGTTGCCGAATTCTTGGAAAGCCATCCTGCAGTTGAATCCATTGCCTATCCGGGCTTAAAATCCTTCCCGCAGTACGAACTTGCTCAAAAGCAAATGGCATTGCCGGGCGCTATGATTGCCTTTACAATTAAGGGCGGTTTGGAAGAAGGCAGAACCTTGATGAACTCGGTTAAATTTGCAACCTTGGCAGTAAGCTTAGGCGATGCAGAAACATTAATTCAGCATCCTGCAAGTATGACTCACTCTCCGTACACACCGGAAGAAAGAGCAGCTTCAGATATTAGCGAAGGTTTGGTAAGAATTTCCGTAGGACTTGAAGATCCTAAGGATATTATTGCCGACTTAAAGCAAGCTTTGGATAAGATTGCCTAAACTAAAGCGGCACAAATCGGTATAAACCGCAAAAGCCCTTACAAAACTCCTTTGAGATTTGCAAGGGCTTTTTTTATCACTTATTTTTTACGATAAATGTGTTTTAATACTTATAAGTTAATTTAAGATTTATATGATGCTCAATAAGACCTTCAACTGTTACATTTTTTTTCTTAACTAAAAAATACGGAACATAGCTCAGCTCAGCTGTAGCATTGCCGAATTCAACATCGCCGTAAAGGAACATACCAAGCTTTAAATATTGATGCTCATCAAGCGGTTTATATACCTCTGTGTCAACTTTTTTGTATTCAGTAAAAGTTTTTAATTTTACTCCTGTTTTTAAAGTAAGCAAATCTATAGGTTTTACAATAAATCCCGAATTAAAAATAATTTTTGTATCTTTAAAAATTATTTTCGGTTGAGGATCTTTTAAATGCCTCCTAAACCAAATATTTTCAATATCAAAATGCGAATATAAACCCGCATCAAATTTAGGAAGAAAAAATCGGAAAAAATTAAATACGGCATTCATCTCAAAATTATTATTTATTATATCTCGATTTATCTTTTTTTCAAATTTTTCATTTTTACCGGCAGCAACGCGGTAGAGAACTTCATCATTGGCATTTATATCTAAAAAGATTTTTTCTATTTTGTAATTGATGCCTGTTCCAAGGTATAAGCCTCTATAAGCAAATTTATATCCCAGCTCAGCAGTAAATCCCAAATCAATCAGTAATTCTAAATCTTTTAAAATTGAAACAGTTGCACCAACACCGCTTAAAATATTACCGTAAGATCCTTTATCTCCGTCATTCGGAAAAATACTCTCTGTGGTATATTTTATATACGGAGTTAAAGTTAGCATTTCGATAACTTTGAAATCGACTCCGACTTTTAAATCAGCCGGAACATTCCAAACATAAGAAATTGTTTCTTTTGTTTTAGCGGCATAGTCACTCTGACTGTTAAGAGGAAAAATAGAAAATTCAAAAACAGGTTTGAACTTTTTTTCCTTTTTAACTTCAACTTCTTTATTTTCAATTTTTTTATCTTCAGCAACGGCAAAAGGCACGGCTAAAACTACAAAGATAAAAACCACCAAAAACTTTTTTAATCGATCATTCATAATATCTCCTCCTTAAACGATACGATAAATCCTTTCATTAAGCTTTGAAGCGAGAAATCTAAACTTTCAATAATACAAACAGTCTCGGATGTATTTTTGTTGTAAAACAACCTAAGAACTTGCAAAAACTATTTGCAAGTTCTTTAGCCCTATTCTTCGCTTTCCGTCAAAAGCTTAATTACGCTTTCAGGTGAGCCGGCTTTTAAAAGAGCTTCTCTTTTTTCGGCACTTTTGAACAAGAGGCTTATTTGTGCAAGGAATTGCAAATGAGGCCCTGTTTTGTCAAGCGGCGAGAGAGTCATAATAAAAATTCGTGCAGGCTCTTGATCAAGCGAATCAAAATCGACAGGTGTATCCGAAATGCCAATACAGGCAACCAAATCGGCAACAGAATCGGTTTTTCCATGCGGGATAGCAATTCCGTGCTTCATTCCTGTCGACATCTTGCGTTCACGGTCTAAGACGCAAGCCTTAGTCGCGACTCTGTCTGTTACTTTACCTGCTTTTACAAGCGTGTCGAGTAATTCGTCAATAATAGCTTCTTTTGTTGTACCTTTTAGGTGAAGATTTATTGTTGCAGGAGTAATAACATCCTGCAAATCTACAGCTTCAGGTTTTAATGCATCTTTAAATTCCATAAGTACATTTTAAGCCTCTTTTGATTAAAAGTCAAGGTTTTTTTTCAAATTTTTGCATTTTTTTTAATAAATTTCAAATTTTGCCGAAAATAAACTATGAATTCTTCAGATTTATTTTTTATTTTGAAAAAACTTCTCACTTCGCCAATTATAATCGGTGTAATTATCTTCGCAATTCTGTATTTAAAACTGTCTTTTTTTATTCTTCATTATAAAAAAAAATCGAATTGGAATACAAAGTCGAACTTTAATTTTAAAGCCTCCAAAGAAGCTAAACCTGCAAAAGCCGATAAACAGGAAGAGCCGAAAAATTCAAATGAAGCATACGAAGACGATTCCGATAACGATGAATACACTGATTAGCAGAAATTAAAATCCCGCCCGCAAAACACCGAATAGTTATTACCAAGCTATGTTATGGAAGACTTTGTAAGTTTCGGCTTTGCATAAAATTTTTTATATCACCGGTAAGGCGGGCAAATTCAGATTCGTTTTCGATATTGTAGTGATGTGTACCGGATATGGTTTTAAAAAAAGTTTCCTGCCGTTTGGCGTATCTTTTTGTATTCCGTTTAATCAAATTTGCAATTTCAGGTAAGGCGCTTTGCGGTTTTAGCTCGCCGTTTTCCAAAAAAAACTCGCGGTATCCGATTGCTTTCAGTGCGGGGTCTTTTACGGAATAACCTTCACGATAAAGCTCCGCAACTTCTTCTGCCAAACCTTCTTCAAACATTTTATCGACGCGTTTTTCTATTCTCTCGTAAAGAGTCGCACGCGGGCGGTCTATGCTTAAAATGAAAAAGTCGTATTGTTTTCGGGGATTTTCAGGGAGGTTGTAATCACTCAAAGGTTTTCCTGTCGAGGCAAAAACTTCCAAGGCACGAATAATCCGATATTCGTCATTTATATGAAGCCTTTCCGCAGTTTTCGGATCGATTGCTCTTAATTCTTCCGAAAGAGCCTCGATACCTTCGGTTTTTGCTCTGTTTTGCAGTTTTTTTCGCACCTTTGGATCAGCCTTGGGCGTAATCGGAAGCCCGTAGATAAAATTTTTAAGGAAGAATGCCGTTCCGCCCAGTAAAACAGGCAGCTTTCCCTTGGCATAAATCTGCGTGCAAAGAGAATCAGCCCTGTTTACAAAGTCCGAAACAGAAAATTCCCGAGACGGCTCTTGTACGGCAATCAAATGGTGCGGAAGTGTTTTCAGTAAATCGTCAGAAGGAGCGGCGGAACCTATTTTGAGTTTTTTATATACCTGAATTGAATCGGCACTTATAATTTCCGCAGAATTAGACGAAAATATTTTGGACGCTATATCTGTTTTCCCCGAAGCCGTCGCCCCGAAAAAAATCAAAACAGGTATTGCCATAGATTCTACGGAATTTAATTATATTCGGGGTGGTGTTCAATTTGGTAATCAATTTCACCGGTAAAAATTTGGTTAGCAGCAACAGAAACAACCTTGCTTCCCTTGTTTTCGATTTCCGTGTCTTCTAATTTAGCCAATTGAAACGCCCGCCTTGTTGCGGCACAAGTAATTTCGTAAATATTACCGTTATATTCAATAAGTTGTTTTAATGGAAAAATCATCCTCAAATAATAGCATATTATTCAAAAAAAGTCAATAGCCCTTTTAATGTTTAAAATGCCTTACACCCGTCATAAGCATAGTCATATTGTGCTTATCGCATTCGGCAATGCTTAAATCGTCGCGGATGGAGCCGCCCGGCTGGATTACGGCTTTTATGCCGGCATCAGCGGCGGCTTTGATTGTATCGGGGAACGGGAAAAAGGCGTCGGAGGCAAGCACGGAATTTTTTGCTTTTTCGCCGGCGCGGATGATTGCCTGTTTTGCGGCATCAACACGGTTCGGCTGTCCGCAACCGATTCCTACACTGCAAAAGCCCTTAGCCGAATTTTCACCGTCAATCGGGGCGGCTAATAATATGGCGTTTGATTTTACCATCGAGCAAGCCTTCATTGCAAATTTTAAAAGCGGAAGCTCCGCCTCGCCGGCTTTCCGTTTTGTCGGATTTGTTAATTCATTTATAATGGAAGAATTTTCGCCGCTGTTTTTGCAGGAAGAATTATCAGCTTCAAAATTTCCCGAATCTTTTTCTTGTTTTAAAAAACCGCCCAAAACCGATTTAAACTCAAACCTTTCTTCCGAGCAGGCAAGAGGAGCTTCGATAAGGCGCAAGTTTTTTTTCTTGGAAAGAGCGGTCTTTGCTTCATCGGTGAATTTCGGCGCGACTATGCACTCGACAAAAAGTTCTTTAATCGAATCGGTGCAGCCAATATCAAAGGGGCGGTTTACGGCGATAATGCTTCCAAAGGCTGAAACGGGATCGCAGGCAATTGCAGCCCCCAAGGCAAGAAAAAGCTCGCTTTCTTTTTGTGCCTCGCCAAGTTCTGCCAAGCCACAGGGAGTTAAATGTTTTACGACAACCGCCGCAGGATTTTCAAAAACAGAAACGGCTCGCCACGCCGCATCGGCATCAAGTATGTTGTTGTAAGAAAGTTCCTTTCCTTGCAAAAGTTTTCCGCCCAAGGCGTCCTGCCCGTTTTGGCTGTTTGAATAAAGCCAAGCCTTCTGGTGAGGGTTTTCTCCGTATCGTAATTCTTTTTTGTTGTAGCCGGCGATAATTTCTATATTGTTTTCGGTGCTTGCAGTATCTTCGGTTTTGCCGTAGATTTCATTCTTGTCGTCGATTTCATTTTTAACAGCAAGTTCATTTTGCTTTGATTGCAGCCAATTTGTTATTTCGGCATCGTATTTTGTACAAACCGCAAAAGCCTTTATCGCCAAGGCTCTCCGTAAATTTAGAGGCAGCTCGCCTTTTTCGTCCAAGCTGCGGGCAACTTTTTCGTAATCGGACTGATCGCAAACAACCGCCGTTCTTTCAAAATTTTTTGCGGCAGCCCGCAAAAGAGCAACGCCGCCAATATCAATATTTTCGATACATTCTTCGTCGCAGGAATTTATATTTGCAATTGTTTTTTCAAAAGGATAGAGGTTTGAAATAAGCATATCGATTTTTTCAATATTTAGATTTTTAAGCTCGTCCATATCGGCTTGGGTGTTGCGGGCTAAAAGCCCTCCGTGAATAAAAGGATGCAAAGTTTTTACTCGTCCTCCTAAAATTTCAGGTGACGAAGTGTATTCGCTGACTTCCTTAACCTTGATTCCTGCGGCTTGCAGAGCCTTGGCGGTTCCGCCCGAAGCCAAAAAACAAAAGCCCGATTTTTCCAAGCTCTTTGCAAATTCTACCAAACCTGTTTTATCCGAAACAGACGCTAATGCTAATTTCATAAATTTCCTCCGTCAAATTTCAATTTACCACAAATTGCAAAAGTTTTCAAGCAAGG
>PDWJ01004674.1_pt1 | contig 11872 bp, 11 predicted proteins | sample 1430881 | NCBI WGS metagenome assembly PDWJ01 (sample SAMN01162460, study PRJNA174530) | Oral metagenome, whole genome shotgun sequencing project. | biome: Marine environment; feature: Marine mammal; material: Swab sample of the gingival sulcus; isolation source: swab sample of gingival sulcus... | reverse complement strand
GATTAATAATGTTATAGAGTAAGAGAGGAGATAGTTGTGAAAAAATACATTTCGCTTGATGTTGGAGGAAGTAATATTAATTACGCGCTTTATGATGATAAGGGCAAAAAACTCTACAATTCAAAGAAAAAGACAAAGGCAGTAAAAGGCAAAGATTTTGTTATAAACAGAATTTTTGAAATCATAGAAGAACTTATAGATGAGGGCAAGAAAAGTGTTGAAGGGATTTGCATCTCTATACCTGGAATAATTGAAGATAATTCAAAGGTGTTATTTTGCCCAAATATTCCGTTCTACAATATTAACTTAAAGAAGATAATAGAGGAAGAGTTTAAATTACCTACATTCATTGAAAATGATGTAAATGCTGCAATGTGGGGCGAATGGAAAAACACAAGCAAACACTATAATAATGGTATAGGGCTTTTCGTTGGAACCGGAGTAGGCGGTGCGCTAATAGTAAATGATAAGCTTTACAGTGGAAAAGGTGGAGCCGGTGAAATTGGACATATGAATGTTGTTAAAGACGGGATTATGTGTGGTTGTGGTCTTAAGGGTTGCCTTGAGTCTTATGTTTCAAAATCTGGAATGATGAAGATTATTGAACTTGAAGCTAAGAAAGAGGATAAATCGTTATTATATGAATACTTAAAAGATGATGGTTCTGTGATAAAGAGTTCAAGTATATATAAGGCCTATGAGAAAAAGGATAAGCTTGCAAGAAACTTAGTTTACAGAGGTGCTGAGTACCTGGGAAATGCGATAGGAACTCTCACAAATATATTTAATCCAGATGTATTTATACTAGGTGGTGGAGTAATAGAGTCACTTGGTGAACACATGATAGATGATATAGTCTATCACGCTAAAGAATCAGCCATGTTTTCACTTAGATCAGACATAAAGGTTGTCTTTACAAAGTTAGGTGATGATGCTGGAATAAAAGGTGGATACTATTTGATAAAAGAATACTTAGGAGATAAAGATGCGTAGTATGAGCGGCTTTGGCAAAAGCGCCTTAGAATTTGACGAACTAGATATAAGTGTTGAAATGAAGAGTGTTAACTCTAGATTTCTAGATTTTTATATCAGGAGTCCAAAAGAAGTTAACGAATTTGAAAATGATATTAAGTCAATTGTAAAAACAAGGCTTGGTAGAGGTAAGGTGGAAATATATATCTACTTTAATTACAAGAACTCATCAGATAGAATAGATTTAAATTATGACCTCTTAGATAGGTATAATGAAATATTTAGTGAGCTAAATGATCGTTATGATATGACATCTAAAGCAACAGTTTCAAACTACATGATGGTTAAGGACTCTGTTATAATAAAAGATGATGCAATAGCATCTGAAAAGCTTAAAGACTATCTGACGCAGTCTGTAAATAGTGCGATAGATGGCCTAATTAGTATGAGAGAGAAAGAAGGGGCGTACCTTCTTAACGATCTGAGTGGCTATATTTCTGAACTTGAAAATGCGCTTAACATAATAGAAAAAGAATATCCAAGTATTCTAAAATTTCACAAGGATAATATAGTAGCTAGAGTTGATGAAATAATTGTAGATAAGAGCCTTGTTGATAAGAATGTGCTTGAGACAGAACTTGCATTGTACGCAGAGAAAAAGGATATATCAGAGGAGATACTTAGATTAAAATCCCACTTCAGTCAGTTTAAGGGAGTAATAGAGTCTAATGAAAGTATAGGACGAAAACTTGATTTTATAACACAGGAATTAAACAGAGAAGTAAATACTATTGGAAGTAAATGTGTTGGCTATGAGATGTCAAATGTTATAATTGAGATGAAAAGTATTATTGAGAAGATTAGAGAACAAGTTCAAAATGTGGAGTAGCTATGAATAAGATAGGAAAATTATTTGTAATCAGTGGTCCTTCTGGGGCTGGAAAAGGAACTATAAATAAAATTGTGCTTGAGGACAGGGATGATATAATTATGAGTGTATCTGCGACTACTAGAGCTCCAAGAGTTGGAGAGGTAGATGGCAAGAACTATTACTTTATATCTGAAGAGGAATTTGTAGCGCGAATAAAGAATGATGAGTTTATTGAGTGGGCTAAGGTTTATGGGAATTACTATGGGACACTAAAAGAAGAGGTTTCAAATATCTTATCCACTGGTAAGAATGTACTGCTGGAAATAGATATACAGGGAGCTCAACAGGTAAAAGATAAATATGCAGGCGTCTTTGTATTTATACTACCGCCTTCACTCGAAGTGCTTAAAGAGAGAGTAATAGGTAGAGGTAGCGAAACGGAGGAATCACTTAATATAAGGATGCTAGAGGCTAGAAAAGAAATAGCATTTATAGAAAAGTATGACTATTATATTGTAAATGATGATATTAAAAAAGCAGTTATTCAACTTAAGAGTATAATAGAGGCTGAAGGACTTAAGGTAAACGCAAATGTTATTGGATTAATTAAAAATAACATTGATAAGTTCGATTTTGAAAAGGAGAAAAAGTGAAACGAAAAATAACACTAGGGGTTTGTGGCGGTATAGCTGCATATAAAGCGTGCGATGTTGTTAGTTCGCTTGTAAAACTAGACTATGATGTGTATGTAATAATGACTGATAATGCGACTAAGTTTGTTTCTCCATTAGTATTTAGAACTCTGACAGGAAATGATGTTACAACTGATCTTTTTAGTCTGTCAAATATAAGTGCTACAGCGCACATAGATTTGGCCAAAAGCGATTATGTAATAGTTATTCCTGCAACAGCTAACTTTATCGGTAAAATAGCTTCGGGGATACTTGATGACGCACTAACAAGTACTGTTATTGCTACAAAGGCACCTGTAATTATAGCGCCAGCTATGAATACAAACATGTATGAAAACAAAGTTGTACAGGATAATATAAGCAAGTTAAAAGCAGAAGGATATCATTTTATAGAGCCAGACAGTGGAAGACTTGCGTGTGGTGACTATGGAGCTGGTAAGCTTGCAAACATTGATAGAGTTATGGATACTCTAGATTATTACCTTAACTATAATGATATGTATGAAGGCAAGAATGTACTTATTACATTAGGACCAACTAGAAATCATATAGATCCTGTAAGATTTATTTCAAATCCATCAACAGGCAAAATGGGTATGTCGTTTGCAAGGGCGTTTAGAAATATGGGCGCGAATGTAAGTGTGGTATCTGGCACAAAAAATATAAAAGAACTTGAGAAAGTTGAATTCAGATATGTAACGAGTTCAAAAGATATGTATGATGCAGTAATGGAAATGGCTCCAAATTTTGATCTCTTTGTATCTGCAGCTGCAGTGCTTGACTTTACACCAAAGGTTACAAGTGAAAGCAAGATAAAGAAAAATGGTAAAAATATGACACTAGATTTAGTTCCAACAGATGATATTTTATTAAATGTATCTACTAAGTTTTCTGATATTACAACTATAGGATTTGCGGCTGAAACAGATGATGTTATTGAGAATGCAACAAAGAAGTTTGAAAAGAAAAAATTAGATTATTTGATAGTAAATGATGTTTCTAGAAAAGATATTGGATTCTCTAGTGATGATAACGAAATCACCTTGATAGAAAAAGGTAGATCTATACAGTTTGAGAAGAAAGCTAAGAGGGATATAGCACTCGAGATAATTGACTACATTGGGGGAGTTCTGGATTGAATTATTATGAGGTAATTCTGCTTGATGCAACTAAGACTTATGATAATAAATATACCTATAAGTCAGAACTGAATATTGACATTGGTAGTAGGGTTTATGTACCTTTTGGAAGCGCTAACATAAGCAAAGAAGGAGTTGTTGTCAGTTCAATTAATGAGCCCGATTCTGATTATGTAATTAAAGAAGTAAAAGAGGTTTTAAATGGTAAAATGACTCTTAATAACCTTCTTTTAGTAGATAGGCTTTGTGACTATTATGTGCAAAATCCCGCCAGTGTTTTGAGACTCTATTTTCAGGAATTTAAAAGAAAAGATGTTAAACGAAGACTTAAGACGTATTATGATTTTAGCATTGGAAAAGAAGAACTACTTGAATACACTTCTTCACTAAGGGCTAATTCGAAACAAATTCCTGAATTTATTTTTTCACATATTGATAGTAGAGCACCTTTTCAGAAGCCATCTAGTATAACTTCTAAGAATTTTAATAAACTTATAAGTGATGGAATAATAGTTGAGCATGATTTCAGAGAAGATGTAGTTAGACTTAATAAGCTAACTGATAAACAGCACTCTATTTTCAGTGATATACTTCGTAGCAATGAGAGAGTACATATGCTAATAGGTGCAAACGCATCCGGTAAGACAGAGATATTCTTTCATCTTATAGAGAATGTAGAGGGGATTAAATTAGTTTTAGTACCTGAACTGTTTCAAATACCTCAGCTTGAAAAAAGAGCTAGAGAATTTTTTGGTTCTAGAGTTGGTGTAATTCATTCTAAGCTAAGTAATAGTAAGCGGATAGAAGTTGAGAAAAAAGCGTTAGAAGGGAAAATAGACATTCTTATAGGTACACCAATAGCGCTGTTCTTAAATGTAGATTACTCTTTTATTGTGTTAGATGAGTTTCATGACGATTCTTATAGGATTATGTCACCAAGCATTGATGTTAGATACGGCGCGATTATGCTATCAGATATTACAGGTGCAAAGGTACTCTTATCAAGTGCGACTCCTGCGCTTGAATACTACTTTGATCCAATCATTCAAAAACATATCCTTTCGAATAAGTATATAAGTGATATAAAAAGTGAAATAGAATTAGTTGATATGAGAGATGAACTCTTAAGTGGTAACAGATCATACATTAGTAAAGCATTAGATAAAAGCATTAGAGATACTCTTGGAAGAAATAAGCAGGTTCTAATACTTATGAATAAAAAGGGCAAACATTCTTATGTCTCATGTAGAGAATGTGGCTTTGTATATAAATGCGAGAGTTGTGACTTACCGTATTTACATATGGGAAAGAGTGAACTTGAATGCAGACTTTGTTCAAGAAAGTTAAAAATAGGCGCTAATTGTCCAAAGTGCAAATCTGAATATATAAAATACTATGGTGGGGGTATAATAAAGCTTGAAGAGGAAGTTAATAAGCTATATCCAAAGGCTAGAGTTTTAAGACTTGAATCAAGTTCGTTTAGGAACGAATCTTCATTAAATGATATTTATGAGAGTATTAATTCAGGAAAATATGATATAATCATAGGAACTCATATAATCGCAAAAGCACTTGATATAAAAAATGTTGAGTTAAGTGCTGCAGTAATGGCAGATTCTATTATGAACATAAGCGAATATAGAGCTTATGAGAGGGCGTATCAAATACTCTCTCAACTCGCTGGAAGAGCTTCTAGGTTTAGCAGCGGTAAGACTATTATACAGACCTATAATCCAGATATTTATGTCTTCAAACATCTTTTAAACGATGATTACATAGGATTTTCAGATGAAGAACTGTCTGTTAGGATGGATACAAATTATCCACCTTTTATAAATCATGTATTATTTAAAGCATATCTTGAAGATGAAAATGCTGAGATTTTAGAGAGTGTAATAAATGATGTGAGGAATTTAGGGGTTAATGCAAGTGATATTTATCAACCCATATATTCTAGAATAAATGATAAAAATGTATATCATATACTCTTCAGTTCTGTAGAGAATATTGATATCATAAAAGAGTATTTCCTTAAGTTTATGAAGGAAAACAAAAAATTTAGTTATAGGATAGAGGTGGATCCTCTATATCTGATGTATTAGGAGAGAAAATGGCAATAAGAAAAATTAGACTAGATGAAGATCCTATATTAAGGAAAGTCTCTAGGGAAGTAAAAGAAGTTAATGATAAGATTAAAATATTAGTTGAAGATATGATTGAGACTATGCATGCAGAGGAAGGTGTAGGTCTTTCTGCTGTGCAGGTAGGTGTTTTAAGAAGGGTAATAACTTACGATCTATACGATGAAAAGGGGCCTAGAGTTATTATTAATCCAGAAATATCAGAATTTGATGAAAAATGTGCTGATACAGAGGGTTGTCTAAGTCTACCTGGAAAACTAATTGAGGTTGAAAGACCTAAGTGCCTTAGAGTTCAAGGCTATGATCTTAACTTTGATAAGATTGACAAGAGGGTATGTGACCTTGAAGCTAGGGTTATATGCCACGAATTAGACCATCTAAATGGTATATTGATAGTGGATTATGAAAAGAAAGAATTACCAGGAGATTAAATTTGAAAGTAGTTTTTTTTGGAACACCAGATTTTGCCGTTGAGGCACTTAAAAAAATAAATGAAAGTCATGAGGTGTTAAAAGTTGTAACTAAACCGGATGCTAAAAAGAAAAGGGGGCATAAAATGTCGCCTTCAGCTGTCAAAAGGTATGCGCTTTCAGTTGGACTCGATGTTTTAACACCAACAAATCTTGACTCTGAATTTATAGAATCTTTAAAAGCTTTGTCAGCTGACATATTTGTAGTTGTTGCATATGGTAAAATACTTAGTGAAGCACTTATAAATGCCTCTAAGTATGGTGCGATAAATATACACGCAAGTCTTCTGCCAAAGTACAGAGGTGCATCACCACTTCAGAGTGCACTCTTAAATGGGGACGCTAAAAGTGGGGTTACAATAATGCAAATAGTTAAAGCGTTAGATGCTGGTGATATTTTACTTAAGAGAGAAATTGATATTAGTGGCTATAACCTAGTAAGGCTACATGATGATTTAGCACTACTTGGTGCCGAGTCAGTTATCCAGGTTTTATATAATATTGATTATTATATGGAAAATAAGACTAAGCAAGATGACTCAAAGGCTACATATTGTACAAAGATAAACAAGGAAGATGGCCTTATTGATTGGGACGAAAGTGCTGAGAGCATCTATAATAAGGTTAGAGCGTTTACACCTATACTGAACGTATATACCTTCTTTAAGGGTGAAAGATTTATAGTAACCGATTCTAGCTTTAGAGACAGCGCTTTAAATGAAAGCCCGGGTACTATAATAGGTGTTAACGAGGCTTCAATTGATGTTGCTTGTAAAAAGGGTGTTTTATCAATAAAGAAGCTAAAAGTACCTGGAAAGAGAGAAATGACGGTTAAAGATTATTTAAAAGGGAATAAAATAGAGAAAGATATGATTTTAGGAGGTTAGTATGTATTATTATTCATATTTCTGGATACTTATTCCATTTATGCTTTTATCTTTCTTAGCCTCATATATAGTTAAGAAGACGTTTAACAAGTATTTGAGAGTTGAGAATTCAAGGCATATGACAGGCCTTGAGGCTGCACAAAGAATAGCAAAAGCTAATGGTTTGTACATTACAATAGAGATGTTAAATGCAAATGAGGGTGATCATTATGATCCTAGAACTAGAACTGTAAGATTATCGAAACCAGTATATACTGGAACATCAGTTACATCACTAAGTGTTGCAAGTCATGAGGTTGGTCATGCAATTCAGCACGAAAAGGGATATGCATTCTTAAACTTTAGAACTGCTATGTTTCCAATAGTTAATATAGCATCATCGACATGGACATTAATATTCTTTGCTGGAATAATAATGGGTATTACAACAACTATGGGTGGACTTCTTATGAAGATTTCAATTGGTCTTTTTTCAGCAGTTGTACTATTTCAATTAGTTACATTACCTGTTGAGTTTGATGCATCTGCAAGGGCTCTAAAACAGATGAAGAGTCTTGGTCTCGTTGGAAATTCTGATTACGCGGGCTCTAAAAAAGTACTTCAAGCAGCTGCCTTTACTTATGTTGCAGCGGCACTTGCGGCAATAGCTTCGCTAGTTAGACTTATACTTATAAGTAGTAGAGATTAATGAGCTATAAAAATATAGCTCATTATATTGTATACAGCAATAACCATGAGCTGAAGGAAACGCTTGATAAGGCAAGAAAAGAAGTAGTTAAAAGCGAATATCCATTTTATCACAGGGTGATAAAGGGCTGTTCAGAGAATAAAATATATATTGATACATTAATTAGGCATTATGTTAAAAAGAGTGGAAAACTACTCGACATAGAATATGCCTATTTTGTGCTTTCTATATATCTAATACTATTTACCAATAAAAAGAAGTATGCTATTGTAAATTCTGTTGTAAATGATATAAAGAAAAAGAGAAAGTTTATGGCACCAGTCTTTAATGGAGTGCTAAGGAATATAATAAGAGATAGTGAAAACAACTTTAAAGAAGTTTTTAAATCATTTAGTGAAAAGAAAAAGATTGCGATAAGACACTCTATAAATGAAGAGTTACTTGAGCTGTTATTAGATGATTATTCAACCGATGATATAGATAAAATGTTTGATGAATTTGATAACATTAGGACATATGCGTTCTGTAGCGATGCAGCTAAAGTATGTGAAAGCCTTAAATCTGATGGAATTGATGCTGAGGTAGATAATAGACTATCTAATCTGATTAAAATTAATAGCAGTTATGGAATAGATAAGTCTAAAGCTTTTAGAAATGGAGAAATATACATTCAGTCTTTTAGCGCACAGGCGGCTATGAGTCCAAAAGAATTTGACAGCGCAAAAAAAGTACTTGATATATGTGCTAGTCCTGGTGGAAAGAGCATAGCCATATCAAAACGAATAGATGGAAGTATACTTGCACTTGATAAAAGTGCTGAAAAAGTTCAAAGAATAAAGGATAATATTCAGAGACTTGGGTTAAATAACATAGAGGTAGGTCTAAATGATGCAACTAAGTATAACGCAGAGTATAAGGAAAAGTTTGATTTTATAATAGTTGATTCACCTTGTTCAGCCAGTGGAATAATGTCTAAAATACCAGAAGTTAAGCTTACTAGAACCAAAGAAGAAGTAATGGGCCTAGTTAAGATGCAGAGAGAAATACTTGATAATGCATATGAATATTTAGCTAAAGGTGGACTGCTTTTATATATCACTTGTAGCATACTTAGTAGAGAAAACGAATCAAATATGAAATACATTTTAGAAAAAACAGATTTAAAAGTCTGTACAGATATAACAAATTTGTATTATAATGAAGGTGTGTACAAATCTGTACCACATGTAAGTAAAGAAGAAGGATTCTTTGCGGTTGTTTTTAGGAAATAGGGAGAGTTATGAAATCGTACGGCACTACTAATGTTGGAAAAGTTAGAATAAAAAACGATGATTCATTTTATTGCACCGATGGTAGGAACGGGCTTTATATCGTTGCGGACGGTATGGGTGGATACTCCGGAGGGAAAATAGCAAGTAAGATTTCTGTTGAAACAGTAATAGATTTCTTTAATGATTCAGAGACAATAGATGAATCAAATATATATTCTCTGATGCAAGAAATAAGAGATAGACTTAACAAAAAGGTTGCAGAGAATAAGAGACTTGAAAAAATGGGCACAACACTTACATGTTGCTTTAGCAACGAGAATAAGTTTAGTTGTATTCATGTTGGTGATACGAGAGCGTATCTCATTTCAAATGGTATTATAAGTCAACTAACAGAGGATCATACTGTTGTTAACTTTAAATTTAAGAGAGGTGAGATTACTACAGAAGAAGCTGAAAATCACCCAGATAAAAATATTTTAATCAAGGCAATTGTGCCTTATGAGAAAGTTGAACCTGACTTTTTTACATTTGAATTAAAGAAAGATGAGATACTAATTATCTGTTCGGATGGGCTTACTAAACATCTTAGTAGAAATGATATACTGCGTATTGCACAAAAGTATAAAAAGCCTTCAACCATAGGTGATACATTACAGGATATGGCACTAAAGCGTGGTGGAACCGATAATATTTCGATAGTTGTTGTGAGAGGATAGAGTATGATTGGGAAAGTATTAAATGGCAGATATAAAATTATAAAACTTATAGGTTCAGGTGGAATGGCTGATGTCTATCTTGCATACTGTAATCAGCTAGATAGAAAGGTTGCGGTAAAGCTTCTTAAGAGTTCAGATGATGAGTTAGCAAAAGAAGTTTTTATGAGAGAATCAAAAGCGATTGCGAGGCTATCGCATCCTAACATTGTTCAGGTTTATGACTTCTTTGAGGAAGACAATAAACAGTGCATTGTAATGGAGTATATTCAAGGTGTATCGCTTAAGAATATTTTAAGAACTGGTGAGAGAGAATTTACTGAAAGACAAGTCTTAGAAATGGGTTATAAACTATCTAAGGCGCTCAGTCACGCACACTCAAATGGAGTAATTCATAGCGATATAAAACCTGATAATATAATTGTTGATGAATATCTTGAACCTAGAATTACAGACTTTGGTATTGCAAAGCTTATAAGTGATGGTTCATCGGGAACAAAACAAATGTATGGTTCTGTGAGATACTCATCTCCTGAGCAGGTGCAGGGCAAGATTATAGATGAGAGAAGTGATATATATTCACTAGGTGTCGTACTATATGAGCTTATAAATAAGAGATTACCATATCCTTCTATAACTGAAGAAGTAATAGATTTTAAAATGAGTTCATTACCTATCGTAAATCCTAAAAACATAAATAGGAACATAACTCCAGGATTTAATGATATCCTTGTGAGATGTCTTAGCTCAGATAAGAAGGATAGATATGGTTCTATGAGGCATGTTACTACCGAAATAGGAAATATCCTTAACAACTATGGTGAGCGCAAGACAGTTGAAAAGAGAAAGAAATTATTTATATTTGCAGGAGTTGCAATTGTATCTATTATTGCTCTAATATCGCTGCTATTTATGTTGTTTGGAAATTCTGATGTCATGGTTCCAAATATAGAGCTTATGAATTATGTTGATGCGAGTAAGAAGCTTGAAGATGAAGAACTGCGTCTTAATATTATTGAAAGAAGAAATTCGAGCACTATAAATAAGGACATTATAATATCGCAGGATAAAAAAGGTGAGCGAGTAAAAAAAGGTACAACAATAAATGTTGTAGTCAGCAGTGGAAAAGAAGATGTTTTAATCCCAGATCTAGCTAACATGACTAAAAGTGATGCTAAGCAAAAGCTTAAGGAATTAGGCATAGAACTAGGTGAAATTAAAGAGGTCGAAAAAGAAGACGTTGAGGCTGATATTGTGTTAAGTCAAACTCCAGAATCTGGAACAAAAGTTGATGAAAATACGGTAGTAAATCTTGTTGTAAGTAAAAAGATTGAGAAAGAAGAAGAAATTATTCTTATGCCAGATTTATCAGGCTCATATCTTGAAGAAGCTATAGGTAAACTAAATGTACTTGGACTGTATGTATATTCATTAGAGTTTAAAAGGAGTGATAAGTATCTTAGAGATCAAGTCATATCTACTTCAATAGAAGTTGATGAAAGAGTTAAACCTGGAGATAAGGTAAAACTCATTGTTAGTATTGGAAACGGAATTAAAGACGGGGATAGTATGGACAAGACTGTTTCTGTTAACCTTTCATCTTATGTTCAAGAGCAAGTAAGGGTAAGAATAGACTATATTTATAAAAAAGAAGTTAAGACTGTTTATGATGTTGATGTAGATCCTAGTAAGGGCATTATTGAAGTTAAGTTCTCTGCGCCTAAGGGTGCGATATACACTGTCTTTATAGATCAAGAAAAGATAGATCAAGGACTTGTAGAGTGATAAAGGGGCTTATTATTAAGGCGATAAGTGAATACTACTTTGTAAATGCGGGTGGAAATGAGTACCTTTGCAAGGCTAAGGGAAAGTTTAGACTCTCTGGTGCACCAGCTGTTGGAGATACAGTTTTAATAAAAGAAGATAACATAAATTTTGAGGGAAGAATAGAAAAGGTAATCGATAGAAAAAATATCCTAGTTAGACCTAGGATAGCAAATATCGATTATCTTATAATATTCGTATCTA
>PDWJ01004672.1_pt1 | contig 11874 bp, 13 predicted proteins | sample 1430881 | NCBI WGS metagenome assembly PDWJ01 (sample SAMN01162460, study PRJNA174530) | Oral metagenome, whole genome shotgun sequencing project. | biome: Marine environment; feature: Marine mammal; material: Swab sample of the gingival sulcus; isolation source: swab sample of gingival sulcus... | reverse complement strand
CTAGACAACAAGAGATTTATAAAGCTTTGGAGATAAGTTTATATCCAGGACCTGTGATTAAAAACTATTTTTAAACAAAAGTAGTGCCATAATAAGGGGTTTTGAATCTATATTCTAAGTAATTACAGTTAGATATAATTTCAAATCGAAAACTTGGGCTAAATTAATAATCACCCGCACTTATTGAGAAGTTACCATTTTTTCCTTGCCGGATCTGATTATTTCTGGCTGAATATAGCCCATGTCATAAAAAGACTAAACAACCACCGGCTGGAAGCCGGTGGGTTTAAACTCGTGGACTGAAAGTCCAGCGATACCGGCTGCAGCCGGTTGTAAACCTCCCGGCATACTCTCGACCTGTGCCGGCTAAATAACCGGCCTTAAAAATTGACCGGAGGGTAACCGAATAGCTGATCCAATCTGAGCATCCTTGCCTGGTCAGGTTCATCATGCCCAACTTTTTAATGAGGTCAGAGCCTGTAGTATGCTTTTTAAATGCAACTGCTTGCAAAATGCTACCCGTCTGAAAGACGGGGGTTTTAACCTTTTACAGAAACAATAAAGGAGCCTTAAATGAAGATCATTCGTTTTACGACCCAGGAGGGTAAACAAGTCGTGGGGTGCGATTGGGACGGACAAACAGCCAGCCTGGTGGAACAGTCTGGGGAGTACAATTTCACCGATACCGGTGAACGGGTGGAAGTGGTGAAAGTGCTTCCTCCGGTGGAACCGTCGGCCATTATCTGCATCGGTATTAATTACCGGCGCCATGCAGAAGAGACGGGTCAGGAGATCCCAAAATATCCGGCCATTTTCATGAAATACCCCGGATCCCTTGCCGGGCACAAGGATGCCATTGTGATTCCGGAATGTGCGTCAGATCCGCCAGAAGTGGATTTTGAAGCCGAGCTTGGGGTGATCATTAAAACGGCCGCCAGAAATGTGCCCGAGGATAAGGCGTTAGATTATGTGCTTGGCTATACCTGCACCAATGACGTTTCTGCCCGGCGGTGGCAGAAACATGCCGGTGCATTCCAGTGGACCAGGGGAAAAAGCTATGACACATTTTGTCCCTGCGGACCGGTCATGACCACCGCAGACGAAATTACAGATCCCCAGAATCTTGCCATTAAGTGCCGCCTGAACGGTGAAGTGATGCAGGACAGCAACACCAGCGACATGGTCTTCAGCATCGCCAATATGATCTCCTATTTGTCCCAGTCTTCTACCCTTTTGCCCGGAACCCTGATTCTGACAGGTACACCCGAAGGGGTGGGCTTTACCCGTAACCCCCGTGTGTTTATGGCCCCCGGAGACTGTGTGGAGGTTGAAATTGAAGGCATTGGCGTGCTTGAAAATCCGGTTGAAAAAGAGGGGTAAAAACGAATAAACAAGGTCCTCCCGGCGGGTTACCGGGGGGACAGCCTAACAGAGCCTTAAAAGCGTTCAACCAGTGTGTTGATAAAATAGGTAGTTTCACGCAGAGCCTGATGACCAAAAGGTCCGAACCATTCGGCAATTTGGTTGAATTCTTTAACAAACGCGTCCTTATCGCCGGATTCAAGCATATCAAGGAACTGGGTCAAGGAGTGAACAAATGTTTTTAAAAGCTTGCGCCGTTCAGGTGTGGCAAGGATGATTTCAGCGTACAGATCCGGATCCTGGGCAAAAAGCCTGCCCACCATACCCAATTCCAGACGGTAGATGGGACTTGAGAATTCAAGGGTGCGTTTAATGGGTATCCCCTGGCGGTAAAGAAAACTGCCGAAACTGAACGTAGCAAAATGGCGCAGGGACTGGACAACTTCCATAACCTGGTCATGTTCCCCGGCACTGGTTTCAACAACCACGGCCCCCCAGGCAACCAGCTGGTCAATAACCCACTGGCAGGCCTCATGGTCTTGCCCGGCACATGCCGCGATGATCTGTTTGTCCAGGTTGTTTGTGGTGGGGCCGAAAAGGGGGTGCAGGCCGATCACAGGCCCCTTGTGTGCCCGGCACATGGCTTCAAGGGGGCGTTTTTTGACCGAAGTTAAATCTGTGAGCACGGCATCCGGCCGCATCAGAGGAGCCAGGGCATCAATGACTTTAATGGTGACGTGAATGGGAACACAGACAATGACAAGGTCTGCATTTTTACACAAGGCCTGGGCCCGGTCCCAGTCATCTTTATCCAGGATCTCCACCTGGTATCCGGTTTCGGTGAAAAACCGGACAAACAGACGACCCATCTCTCCGGCACCGCCCACAATAAGTATCCTTGCCTGGGGCCGGAGCAAACTGGTTTGGGACAGACGGCTCTGACTCTTCCTGGACTGGTGCATGATTGTTCTGTACAGATTTTCCACCAGATCAGGATCAACATCCATGTCAGAGGCTTTTCCCCGCAGGCGGGAGATTACATCTTCCTCCCGGGCCGGATGGTAAATGGGCACCTTGTGCGCTTTTTTTACTTCCACGATTTTTTCAACCTGTTCCCGGCGTTTACTTAATAAGGATATAATCTGTGCATCAATGGTATCAATTTCATCCCGAAGGGGCTTGATCTGATGGACAAAAGAGGCGTTGTCTTTGGTCATGGTTTATGCTCTTATAGCAATTTATGTTTATCCTGGATCCACGGTACAAAATTTGACAGGTCTTGAAATGATTGGGGAATCTTGATTTTGGCTTTCACCTCGCAGGTGACGCACCAAATTTAATTTTTTCAAGAATTTCAAGATATATCAAAAAAGATTTAGATAAATAATACCTAGAATATCATCAGGCCGTGAGTGCTGGCAATATAAATTCCTGCCAGGTGAAAAACTACCCGAACCGGGTACCCCAAAAGGGATCTGACATGTTTAAGCATATGTTGTTCAGAAAGGACAGAAAGGCAATTATAGGATACCTGGCGGTGTTTGCATCAGCCTTTTGTTTTTATCTGTCCACGGTGGTGATCAAGTGGTCGGCCATGGCCGGGCTCCACATCAGTACATCCATGTTCACCGTTGCCCGGTTCAGCCTGGGATTTATCGTTGTCTGCATTGTCATTTCCCTGGGCCGCTATAAAATACGGGTGGTTAGAAAACGATTTCTTGTGGGCAGGGCGTTGCTTAATACGTTGGCTGTTTTTTGCTTTTTCAAAGGCGTGGCCCAGACCAGCGTGGCCCAGGCCAATATTTTAAACATGACCTTTCCTTTGTTTATTGCCCTGTTTTCGTGGATCTTTTTTAAGTCCCAAAGGGATTTGGGTACGGTTGCTATCGTTTTGGTGGCCTTTGCTGGGGTGTTTATGATTTTAATGCCGGCAGACACACATTTTTCCCTGGGCGCTTTGTGGGGGCTGGCTTCGGGGATCACTGCGGCTTTTGGGATAATTATACTGAACCTGACCCGGCAGGATCACGATACCCTGACCATCCTGTTCTTTATGTTCGGCCTTGGGTGCATTGTTGTATTCTGTCTTTTTTTTCATGAAATGCAACTGCCCAATCCCCAGGAACTGGTATATCTTTTCTGGTGTTCAGCCATCGCCATTGGCGGCCAGGTTCTGTTAACCCAAGGATTTAAATACGTCACTGCCATTGAAGGGGGGATTATTGCGTCAACCCGGATTTTCCTGGCGGCACTCCTGGGGCCATTTCTTGTCATGGATCCGGCACTGTCCTTTGCAGGATGGATCGGGGCGTTTCTGATTTTTACCGGTAATGTGCTTTTGACCGTTAGAAAAGTGCGCAGGCTTTCCGGCCGCCCCTGAAAGCCCTCCTGACCTATATATCATTAACCGGGAATGACTTTTTCAAAGGGTTCAAGGCCAATACGATCTATCATTTTTCCCAGGCACTCCCCTTTTTTGGCATTTTCTTTGTAATACTTAACAATACGGTGACAGCCTGTTCAGTGTCCAATCCTTCGGCCACTTTTTGGGCAAGTCTGGGGCTTGTACCCACGTTGCCGCCAATGACAATGATCCAACCTTTTGCGTCGCCGATGAGTCCGATGTCCCTGAAGGTAAGGCCCATGATCAGAATTAAATCTGCCACAGATACGCCGGATTTTAAGTCACCACCAAGGCACGCCAATGGTGGCTTAAGAGACAAACAGACGGGTGATTTTATTTTGACCATGGGCCTAATCATGATTTGCCACCCATGACGCCCAAATGGTATCTGCCGCGGTCTGCGCCCCGCCCTGTTTTTGCAGAATATAATGATTCACCGCATCCATACGGGTTTTTGGGCCTCCGGGGTTTACCAGGTGTCTGCACATGGTGTTCGCCAGATGCTGCCAGTTTTTACAACGGGTTACGGTACCTGTATTGAAAATTTTTTCTCCCACCCAGGCAAAATCCTGCCAGTGGGGGCCGATGATTGTGGGAATGCCCAGGGCGGCAGGTTCCATGAAATTCTGGCCCCCTAAGGGTGCAAGACTTCCGCCGACAAACACCACATCGGCATGGCTGTATGCCTGGTTCAGCTCTCCAAATGTGTCCCACAGAATAATGGCCGGGCCAGTGAGAACAGATGTTATCTGCGAGCCTTTGTAAACCTTGAGACCGGTTTTATTCAACTTTTTTAAAAATGGCCTTATACGGTGCATATGTCTGGGGAACAGGGCGATAATCTGGTTTGGCACCTGTTCCAATAAGGTTTTTATCATGTCAATGATCTGCTTTTCTTCCTGGCGGCGGAAGGAGGCAAAAATAGACAGGGGAAGGTCTTGGGGGATAATTGCAGACAGGGCAGAGTGTTTACCGGTTGTGTGCTGAACCGTCATACGGTCAAATTTGATGTTGTCCATGATATCCACACGGGTGCGGGGAAATACCTGGGAGAATCTTTTGGCGTCTTGGGCAGAGATGGCCAGGATACGTTCCGGGGCAAAAGATTGCCAGAACGTTTTTGTGAGTCTGTAATTCCGGGCACTTTTTCTGGATAACCTGCCGTTTACCAGTAATACGGGGATACGATTTTTTTTTAAGGTATAAAGATGGGCCGGCCACAGCTCGGTCTCCAGTAAAACCATAACCGCGGGATGAACCTGCTGCACTGCTTTGTTCATGGCCCTTGGGCTGTCAAAGGGAAATAGATCGATCATCAATGTGATGCGGGATGAAAATTTTTCTGGAGACAGTGTTTGTGCCAGAATTTCCATACCCTGATCCGTATTTGTGGTTACCAGCACCCAGATTTGTCTGTCCGGGTTAAGGGACTGTATGATGGATGCGGCAAGGTACGCCTCCCCGGCCGATGCAGCCTGGATCCAGATATCCGCCCCTTGAAGCTGAACCGGGTTTATGCGCCTGTCAAACGTTGGGGCAAGTCTTGGGTGCTGTTTTAAAAAAGGCAGGATCGCACCCCACAGTATATTGTAAAATTTAAAAAAATTGGGTATAAAAACACTTTTTATCATGGGGTTATGCTCGCATGTTTTTTAGTACTTGACAACAGAATCTAATATTAAACTGACTCTAAGGCCCATGGTCAAAATAAAATCAGAAAAAAAGCGCGCCCAAAAAACAGGACTGTCCCAGGAACGCAGGCAAAAGATTATCCAGATGGTATTGGCCCACTGGATAAAAATTGTCCTGGCTGCCTTATGTATGGTGGTGGTGGCAGGCGCCAACGGTTCCATGGCCCTGCTGGTTAAACCGGTACTTGATGATATTTTTATTGCCAGGGACAGCACCAAATTATTGATCATCCCCGGTCTTGCCGTTCTGGTGTTTTTTCTAAAAGGCGTTGGGTCATACGGGTCGGAATACCTGATGAACCATGTGGGACAGCGTATTGTCCGTGATTTTCGAGACATGCTTTATGAAAAGATCATGACCCTGCCCATTGCCTATATCCACAAGGAGAAGACCGGCGTGCTCATGTCCCGGATCACCAATGATGTCAATGTTCTCAAAGGCATGGTGTCCACTGCAGTGATCAGCCTGTTTCGGGATTGTTTTTCAGTGGTGGCGTTTTTGTCTGTCATTTTTTACCGGGACTGGAAACTTGCGTTAGGCGCCTTTCTTGTTCTGCCCGTTGCCTTTTATCCCATTGTCATATTCGGCAAAAGAATCCGCAGATTTTCCACAGGCTCCCAGGAGACCATGGCAGACCTTAATGCCTTTCTGCATGAAACCTTTTCTGGGGAAAAGATTGTTAAAATATTCAATCTTCAGGCCTTTGAAACGGCCAGATTCAAGGAAAAATCCAAAGCACTGTTCCGGTTGGAAATGAAAAAGGTGATGACACAGGCATTGTCCTCCCCGGTGATGGAATTTTTAGGCGGTCTGGGCATCGCTTTTGTGATCTGGTTTGGCGGAATGCGGGTGGTCAACGGTACGTCCACACCGGGTGTGTTTTTCTCTTTTCTGACTGCCGTGATGATGCTTTATGACCCGGTGAAAAAATTATCCAGACTGAACAATACCATCCAGGAGGGAGTGGCGGCAGCATCCAGGATTTTTGATGTGCTGGAAACCGAAAATGAGGTGCTGGACAAACCCGATGCCAAACCCCTTGGGGTGTCTGCCTGTGATGTGGTGTTTGAAAACGTTTCCTTTGCCTATGGTCCGGAATACCCCCTGGTGTTGAAAAATATTAACCTTAAGGCAGCCCCCGGAGAGACCCTGGCTCTGGTCGGTATGAGTGGCGGTGGAAAAACCAGTCTGGTGAACCTGATTCCAAGGCTTTATGATGTGACCGAAGGTGCTGTTTTTGTTGGGGGACACGATGTCCGGAATCTGACACTTGCATCCTTGCGGGACCATATTTCCATTGTAACCCAGGAACCCATTTTATTTAATGAGACGGTTCGTGATAATATCCGGTATGGTAAGATGGATGCCGATGATGCCTCGGTTGAAAGGGCGGCCAAGGCCGCCTTTGCCCATGATTTTATCTGCGGTTTTCCCAAGGGATATGATACCGTGATCGGAGAGCTGGGTTCCCGTTTGTCCGGTGGGGAAAAGCAGCGGATCTGCATTGCCAGGGCGCTTTTGAAAAATGCGCCGGTGCTGATTTTAGACGAGGCAACCTCGGCCCTGGATTCCCAGGCGGAAAAAGTTGTGCAAAAGGCTTTGGAAAATTTGATGAAGGGCCGTACCTCCTTTGTCATTGCCCATCGACTGTCCACTATCAATTACGCCTCCCGGATTATTGTACTCAAAAACGGCACCATTGTTGAACAAGGTGTCTATGATGACCTGATGGCTGCAAAAGGCGCATATTATAACCTGCAGTCCATGCAGGACCCAAAACATGAATCCCCTTGAAGGAGATACTGCCATGGCTGTATCAAAAGAACTGCTTGACATTCTTGTTTGTCCCAAATGCAAAGGTCCGGTGGCACTGACCCCGGCAGAGGATGGCCTGGTGTGCAACGCCTGTGCTCTGAAATACGAAATTAAGGATGATATTCCCATTATGCTCATTGACGAGGCCATTCCTGTTAACCAATGAGTACGCCTAAAGCACCGGCACCGGCCAAACTGGTGATGTCGGTTTTCATGAAAAATAAGACGGTTCTGTCATCGGTCTTCCCGCGCCTTGAACGTGTGGGCGGTCCCGTGGACATGATATCCCCCTGGCTGGATTTTGATTTCACCGATTATTATTACAAGGAAATGGGGGAACCCTTGTTTCGCAGGCTTATTGCATTCAAGCCCCTTATGGCCCAGGACGCCCTTGCTTCCATCAAACTTGAGACCAACCGGATTGAATCCGACTGCCTGGACCAGAATAACAGAACCATCAACATTGACCCGGGGTATCTTTTGTCTTCCCGGTTTATCCTGGCCACGGGAAAGGAGTATTCCCACAGGATTTACATTGGCCAGAAAATTTATGCTGACCTCACATTAATGTACACCCAAAAAGGATTTAAAACCCTGGAGTGGACCTACCCGGATTATGCTTCCGATGCTGTGCTGAAATTTCTAGGGCAGGTGAGGCAGAAGTATCTTGCGGATCTTAAGCGCCTGGGCCTAAAAGGATAATTATATGATAAAAAGTATGACCGCTTTTGCCAACGTGTCACACACCCTGGAGTCCCTGACCGTGGATATGACCGTTCGGGCCTATAATTCGCGTTTTCTTGATTTTTCGATTTATCTGCCTGAAATCTGTCAGCCCTTTGAAGAGGAAATTAAAAAGATCATGGGGCAGTTCCATGCCCGGGGCAGGATAGAGATCCGGGCAAGCCTGGCAGATCAATCCCTGGACCAGGATCTGTTTGAGGTGGATATGATCAAGGCCAAAGCCTACTATAACGCATTGAAAACGGTCCAGCAGACCCTTTCCCTTTCCGGTGACATTGCCCTGGACACCGTGCTCGGGGCGAAACAGGTCATTGTGGCGGCAAAACCTTCCGTTGACCTGGCGCTGCTGCGTTCCGCTGTGTGTGATACGGCCCGTAATGCGGCCCAGGCCCTTGACCACATGCGAAAGCGGGAGGGGGAAAATCTGTATCAGGATTTAACCCGTCGTATCTCAGACATTGAACAGCGCATGGCAGGTGTTGAAGAGCAGGCCAAAACCATACCGCAAGTTTACAAGGCCCGGCTCAGGGAACGCCTGGCCGTGCTGACCGCACAGGAGGGGGATTGCCTTGATCCGGCCCGGCTGGCACAGGAAGTTGCACTTCTTGCGGACAAAAGTGATGTCTCCGAAGAGATTGTCCGGGTGCACAGCCACATCAAAATGTTCCGGGAGGTTATGGATGAAAATGAGTCCCAGGGCAGAAAGCTCAATTTTTTGATCCAGGAGTTTAACCGGGAATTTAACACCATGGGCTCCAAAGCCGGGAATACAAGCTTGTCCCATGCTGTGGTAGACCTGAAATCCGAGCTGGAAAAGATCCGGGAGCAGGTGCAGAATATCGAATAGAATTAAAAGCCTGTTTGGTAATTAGAGGATTGCAGCCGATTCATCAATTATCAAACAGGCTCTAAAAAAGGAAAACTATGGAACAGCCACTTTTGGGCATTGGGTTTGGCAATACGGTGGTGGCAGACCGGGTGGTGGCGATTTTAACCCCGAGTTCGTCGCCCATGAAGCGGATCAAGGATCAAGCCAGGGAGGACCGGCGTCTTGTTGACGTAACCCATGGCAGAAAAACCCGGGCCATCATTGTGACAGACTCCAACCACGTGATTCTGTCCGCGATTCAGGCGGAAACGGTTGCCGCGCGCTTTGAGGCCCTGATCCAAAACCCCGGCGCACCCCAGGAGAAATAAGGTATGGCTGGAAAGCTTTTTATTGTTTCAGCACCCTCAGGTGCCGGCAAGACAACACTCATCAATGAATTTTTGAAGCGGTTTGACCACCTGGAATATTCCATTTCCCACACCACCCGTCCCCCCCGGCCGGGGGAGGTGCACGGAAAAGATTATTTTTTTACGGATAAGGCACAGTTCATGGAGATGGTGGCATCCGGCCAGATGCTGGAATGGGCGCAAGTCCATGGCAATTACTACGGCACCTCCAGGCCTTTTGTTCAAGAACAGCTTGCCGCAGGTCAAAGCGTTCTGTTGGATATTGATGTCCAGGGGGGGCGTCAGATTATGGGTTTTGACTTGGATGCAGTGTCCATCTTCATCATGCCCCCGTCGTTAGAGGTGCTTGAACAGCGGCTGCGGGGCAGGGGAACCGATGACGAGGCAGTGATCCGCACACGCCTGGAAAATGCACAAGAAGAAATTGCCCAGAAATTGTTTTATGACCATGTGGTGGTCAATGATGTGCTGGATGATGCGGTTGCCCAATTCATTGCGATTGTCAAACAGGAGTCGGCGGACTGATGGGCGGTAAACCCGGTTTCCAGAGCCGGCGCCCCCCCCGTGGTCGGGGGCGAGCAGGTGGTCACAGAACTTCTGGGGATAAAGAGATTCTTTACGGGTATCACTCAGTGTTTGAAGCCCTGAAAGCCGGCCGCCGTAAATTTGACACCATCATGGTATATGAAAACCGGTCTGATAAACGTGTACAGGCCGTGGCAGACCTGGCCAGGGAAAAACAGGTGGCGGTCCAACCCCTTTCGGGTGAGGAACTGGACCGACTGGCCGGCTTTGACCGCCACCAGGGCATTGCCGCCCGGGTCACTTCCTTTCCGGTCCAATCTGTTTCTGCGTTGTTCAAACAGATTGAAACCCGGACAGATCCCTTTTTTATTCTGATCCTTGAAAGCATTGAAGATCCCCAGAATACCGGTGCGTTGATCCGCACAGCCCTGTGTGCAGGCGTTGATTACATCGTGATGCCAAAAGACCGTTGCGCCCTGCCCTCTGCCGGGGTTTCCCGCAGTTCCGCAGGCGCCATGGAGCATGGGCTGATCTTTTTAGCCATCAACCTGTCGGTTCTGATCCGTGATCTTAAAACATATGGGGCCTGGGTGTCTGGTCTGGATGCCGGTGCAGATAAAGGCCTTTTTGAGGCAGACCTGACCGGCAATCTGGCCCTTGTGGTTGGGGGAGAGCACACAGGGCTGCGGCCCGGGGTGAGAAAAGCCTGTGATTTTATTCTGTCCATTCCCATGGAAACCCGTGTTACGTCTTTGAATGCATCCGTGGCCGGCGGCATTGCCATGTTTGAGGCCCGTCGTCAGCGTCTGAGGCGCAATGCCTGATGATAAAAAAACTGGCCAAATGGACCGGGAGCGGGATCTGCGCCCTGCTCTTTCCAGACAGATGCCTGGGATGCGCAACATATATTAAAACGCCCACGGATGACCCGTTAGGCGTCTGTTTTTGTCCCATGTGCCTGGGACAGGCTTTGCCGGTATTTGATCACCCTTTTTGCCCTGGTTGCGGCCGTTGTTTTGAATCCGGCCCTGATCACCTGTGCGGCGCCTGCCTGGAAACACCCATGGCAATGCAAAGCGTCAGGGCGGCATTTATGTATCAGGATGTGATACAAGAGGCCGTGGGGTTGTTAAAATACAACTCAAAACTCTGTCTGGCCCGTCCCTTTGAACGTCATCTGTTTCAAGCGTTTACTACGCATTTTGACATGAATGCGTTTCATCTGATCCTGCCGATTCCACTGCATGGCTCAAAGGCTAAACAGCGCGGATTCAACCAGTCCTATCTTCTTGTACGGAATTTTCCCCGGCTTTACAGGAATCTTTATGACCGGCCGGCACCATGGCGCATTGACATCAATGGCCTTACCCGGGTCCGGGCAACGGTCAGCCAGACCGGATTGGACCATAAGGCGCGAAGAAAGAATCTGGCCCAGGCCTTTGCCTGTCCCAAACCAGCCCTGGTCAAAGGGAAAAATATTCTTTTGGTGGATGATGTGTTTACCACTGGGGCCACCTGCGATGCTGCAGCCCAGACCCTTATAAAGTCAGGGGCTGCGGGTGTGTCTGCCCTGGTTTTGGCCAGGGCCTGATTTTCTAACTGAAAAACATTGTGTTATGGTAACTACTCACCCCCATCAAGCATACCCAATCCAACACAGTACATTCCAGTAGATTGTTGAGCAAACAATCTGCTTGACATCATAGTGAGCTGCTGCTATGCTTAGGCCAAAAACAACAATAAACTTACATTCCGCACCCTATCGGTGATTCTTTATTCCATTTTATTTTTTATTAAAATCAACAGGTTGGAACAAACGGATATACATCTAACATATTTTTATATTAATTAAAATTTGCCTAGACAAACTCAAATTCTTCTATAGAATTCAAGAAAATCATTTTGGACATTTAATGTTTTAAAATAATTAAACATATTAACTCTGGACAAACGAGCTCCCATGTTTTAAGATACGGTGAATAACCATAACTTAAGGCGTCTGGGATGAATTCGATAACGATAAAATTGACTAATCAAACTGAAAGAAATCTGAATGCAATGTCAGCAAATTCAATGAAGATCGGCAATCTTCGGGA
>PDWJ01004669.1_pt1 | contig 11879 bp, 8 predicted proteins | sample 1430881 | NCBI WGS metagenome assembly PDWJ01 (sample SAMN01162460, study PRJNA174530) | Oral metagenome, whole genome shotgun sequencing project. | biome: Marine environment; feature: Marine mammal; material: Swab sample of the gingival sulcus; isolation source: swab sample of gingival sulcus... | reverse complement strand
CCGGCTTTGGGGTATTTGTACGAGTCTATACGGGGATACAAATCGCCATAATGTTTTAGTATGTATTCTTTCACCTTAGACTCATCAAATTTGTAATAGGCAATATAATTGGATTTGGGCGACCAATAAAAGGCTTTGGTAAACGCAAATTCTTCTTCATACACCCAGTCGGTAGTACCATTGATAATATGATTGTGCTTGCCATCGAAAGTAATTTGTTTTTCTTTCATGCCTTCCAATTCCACGATAAACAAATTGTTGTCGCGTACAAAAGCCACATACTGTTCGTTAGGCGAAAAAGCTGCTAAGCGTTGCTTGCCGTTCGGGCTCAAAGCGGTTAATTGTTTAGTATTTCTATCGTAGATATAAAAATTGGAACGTGAAGAGTGTCTGTAGATAGCTTCTGTTTCTGTGCTTAGTAAGATATAGCGCTCAGAGGGACTAAAACTATAACTATTGTATTTCAAAGGTTCGCCATTGAGTAGCAATTCTTTGTTGTTGAGCAATGTGCTGAATTTTGAGCCACTTTTGTAGCTGTATAACTCTATGCCTTCTTTAGTTTGTTTACAATACTGTTGTCCGTTGTTCATAGCGTGCATACCACGCACCGATTTAGGATAAAAAGCATAATCTTTATGGATGCTTTCCAATGTAATGTCTTGCGCCATTGTAATGTTTCCTAATGTTATTAAAAAACTAATAATCAATAATTTAAAAAAAATTCTATTCATATTCATAGTGTATTTTATATCAAAATGATACTTGGGTTTTTCTCAGCCACAAAAGTATGATTTTTTTGTATGGATAGTACAGTAAATCAATTAAGAATTAGTAATGATAGTTCATGTTAAAAGTCATGAAGATAAAAGTACAATAATTTTTGACTTCATGGCCTCAACTTTACCACCTTATCATTCATAATTGGCTTCCTCAAACTTTGGTTCTCTATTTCCCATTATTTTCTCGTATCTTTGCTCCAAAATTAAAAGGGCTTCTAATCAGTTTATAGTTAAAGCTTGTAACCGAGGGAAAAATGTAGTTTGCTATAGTAAATGAACATTTTGCTGATAGAGTGTAACGTAGAAATTTGTAGTTATTAGAAGCTCTTGAAAAATATAATATTATGAGTGAAGATATAAGATGTCCCAAATGTGATTCAGAGTACACTTACGAGAGTGGGGCTTTAACCGTATGTTCTTTGTGTTTCCATGAATGGAACCAGAGTGAATTGGAAGCTGAATTGGCCAATGCTGGTAAAGTGTTTGATGCCAATGGTAACGTATTACAAGATGGCGACGAAGTAGTGGTGGTAAAGAACTTACCTGTAAAAGGGATGCCTAAGCCTATAAAAGCAGGTACCAAAGTAAAAAATATCCGCTTAACAGATGGCGATCACAATATCAGTTGCAAAATTGATGGGTTTGGAGCCATGGCGCTTAAGTCCGAGTTTGTAAAGAAGAATTAAAGTTGATAGATCGAAAACTGAAGTTAGAAAGGATGGTAGTGGACTACGTATAGCATTTCTATATTATTTAATTCACAATCTATCTATCATTCATTACTCACCATTCGTTATTTTCCTTTATGACCTATCAAGATGTATTAGATTGGATGTTTACTCGGTTGCCTGTGTACCAGAGAGATGGCAAGTCGGCTTATAAAGCCAATTTGGATAATACGCATGCGCTGATGGATGTGTTGGGTCATCCGTATCGCCACTTTAAGAGTATCCATATAGCTGGTACCAATGGCAAGGGCTCTTGTTCGCATATGTTGGCTTCTGTATTGCAGGAAGCTGGTTACAAAACAGGCTTGTACACTTCTCCGCATCTCAAAGATTACCGTGAGCGTATCAGAGTGAATGGTAAGCTTATATCCGAAGATTTTGTGATAGATTTTGTAAAAAAATATCGTTCTGATTTTGAAAATATTAGGGCGTCTTTTTTTGAGATGACAGTGGGTTTGGCTTTTGCTTATTTTGCAGAGCAGGCAGTAGATGTAGCTATTATAGAGACCGGCTTGGGTGGTAGATTGGATAGTACCAATGTTATTATGCCTATATTGTCTGTTATTACCAATATAGGGATGGATCATACTCAGTTTTTGGGAGAATCTATGGAGGCTATAGCTGCCGAAAAAGCAGGTGTCATAAAGCAACACATTCCGGTGGTGATAGGGGAGCATCAGGTTCAAACAGATGCTGTGTTTGAAACTATAGCAGCAAAGCAACAAGCGCCTATCACATTTGCTCAAGATCGGCTAAAGGTGGTTAAGAAAGGACAAGCCTATAGTGTTACTATTCTGGATACCGGAGAAGTACTCCATTTCAAACTGCCTTTGTTGGGAGACTATCAGTTGCATAATGTTACTACAGTAACGGTAGCTGCTTTGTTGTTGCAAATGCCTTACAAAACTATAGAAAGTGGTTTGACAAAAGTGATAGAAAATACGGCTTTGCAAGGGCGTTGGCAGGTCTTGAAACAACAGCCCTTGTGTATAGCAGATACCGCTCACAACAAAAATGGTTTGTTATTGGTAATGCATCAGCTAAAGCGTTTACAATATGGTAAATTGCATATAGTGTTAGGGGTGGTAAACGATAAGTCTTTATCGGATATTCTACCGTTATTTCCCAAAGAGGCCACCTATTATTTTTGCCAGGCTAACATTCCTCGTGCTTTGGAAGTAGACAATTTAGTGGCTGCATGTCGCATACATCACATGTTGGGTACAGCCTATTTGTCTGTAGAGGAAGCCTATGCGGCTGCCTTGGCTAATGCTCATATTGACGATGTGGTATTTGTAGGTGGTTCTACTTTTACAGTGGCAGAGGTGTTGTAGTGCTGTACAACACCAAAAAAAGACCTCTGAAGTTTTAAAAATCTCAGAGGTCTTCTTTTTTGATAAATTTTTTTTGGTGACTAACCTAATTTATCATTTACCATTCTATTGTACCTTTGGTCCGGCGGCTACCAAGGATTTGGCTTCCGCATTGTCTGTAAAATGATGGAAATTATTGATAAATAACTGTCCTAATTTTTTAGCTGCAGCATCCCACTCTTCAGGATTTGACCATAAGTTTCTTGGATTAAATATTTTGCTATCTATGCCTTCCAAGGCTTTAGGTACATGCAAGCCAAATATAGGTATGGTTTCGTATTCTACTTTATCTAAACGACCATCTAAGATGGCATTGATAAGGGCGCGTGTGGTAGGTAAGTCAATACGTTTGCCTGTGCCGTAGGCACCACCTATCCAACCTGTGTTGACAAGATAAGCTTCTGCATTGTGCATTTTCATTTTGCGAGTGAGCTCATGTGCATATTTGGTAGGATCTAATAATAAGAAAGCCGCTCCGAAACAAGCAGAGAATGAAGGTACAGGTTCTTTGATGCCAAGTTCTGTACCCGCTACTTTGGCTGTATAACCACTGATAAAATGGTAGCGTGTTTGCTCGGGAGTAAGTTTAGATACCGGAGGTAATACCCCAAAAGCATCAGCTGTTAAGAAAATAACTTTGTTGGCATGACCTGCTTTAGAAATAGGTTTTACAATATTGTTGATATGATAAATAGGGTAGGAAACACGTGTGTTTTGTGTTTTGCTGCCATCGGTAAAATCTATCACATTATTTTCGTCTATTACCACATTTTCTAATAAGGCATCTTTGCGAATAGCTTCATATATATCAGGTTCTTTTTCGTGGCTCAGGTCTATGGTTTTGGCATAGCATCCGCCTTCGAAATTGAAAACACCGTCATCGTCCCATCCGTGCTCATCATCGCCAATAAGGGCTCTGTTGGGATCTGCCGATAAAGTAGTTTTACCTGTACCCGACAAGCCAAAGAATATAGCAGTCTTGCCGTCTTTGCCTACGTTTGCAGAGCAGTGCATAGCAGCTATGCCTTTTAGGGGTAGATAATAGTTCATAATAGAGAAGATACCTTTTTTCATCTCACCACCATACCAAGTGCCGCCTATGCAAGCCATTTTTTCTTTCAAATGGAAAGCCGCATATACTTCACTATTCAAACCTTGCGCTTCCCAATTAGGATTACTGGTTTTAGAGGCATTGAAAACTACAAAGTCAGGGCTGAAATTTTCTAATTCCTCCTCGCTGGGGCGGATAAACATATTTTTTACAAAGTGTGCTTGCCATGCTACCTCTACAATAAAACGAACCTTCATGCGAGTGTTTTCATTAGCACCTGCATAGCCGTCTTGCACATAAAGTGTTTTGCCGCTAAGTTGTTTTAGAGAGTTAGCTTTAAGTGCTTCCCATGTTTCTTGAGGAATAGGTTTGTTGTCAGAAGCAGGGCGGTGTTCGTTGCGCCACCAGATATTTTCTTTGTTCTCATCGTCTACAACAATATATTTGTCTTTGGGCGAACGGCCGGTAAATCTACCTGTATCTACCGTTACTGCGCCAAGATTGGTCACATAACCCTTTTCAAAGCCTTCTAAATTGGCCTGGGTTTCATGTTTATAGAGTTCATCATAAGACAAGTTGTAATGTATGGTATTTACATTTGTAATACCGTATGCATTCAAGTCCTGTCGTATTTTCTCAATACGTTCTAACTTTGTCATAATAAAATATTTTAATAATGTTTTTTACTTTCTAGCTTGCAAATATAAGCAAAAAAGATGTATGTTCATACGATGTATACATAATTTAGACAGATGGGTGATGAGCGATGAGTGATAGGTGATAAGTGATGGGTGATGAATGATGGGCGATAGGTGATGAGCGTGAAAGCGTCATGCTGAACTTGTTTCAGCATCTCCAAATGCGATGCCGCAATTTAACCACAAAGAACACAAAGTTGAACAGTGTTTTTAGTTGTGAGTGTTAAGTTGTGAGTTAAATTAGCTGTTAGCTGTGATCATCGAGTGGCATAGAGATGTTGGATATTGACGCTAATCAATTAACAATGAGTAATTAACAGATAAATTTTGGCGAAGCCAATTAGTAATCTTATCTGTGTTATTTGTCACATTGAGTGCATTTGTGAGGAACGAATAAGTGTGTATCGAGATGCCAATAAAAAATTAATCTCCCTATCCCCTTCGAGAAGGGGGAATGGTACAACGTGTTTCTCGTCATGCCGAATTTATTTCAGCATATCCTAAGCACTCCAATGCGATGCTGAAACAAGTTCAGCATGACGTCTCTGCCTCCGTCTTCATGTTTCTTAATGGTTTAATTGGAACGCGGATGACACGGATTAGAAACGCAGATTACCACATTCACTCGTTGTCAAAAGTCCCTTTAAGGGTTTGGGGACTTCCATCTTCCATCTTCCGTCTTCCAACTTCCATCTATTTAGTGCCAACAATAAGTTTCTTGCCCAGTTTGAGGTTATTAGATCTGCCCATTTTGTTCCATCGTTTGATTTTAGAAACGGAAGTATGGTATTTTTTGGCAAGTTCCCATAGCGTATCTCCTTTTCTTACGGTATGGTATTTATAGCCTTTGCCGCTAGAGGCTTGTCCGCGGGTGCTTGCAGTGGTGGTATTACGTATTTTTAAACGCTGCCCCACTTTTATAATGTTGCCCTTGATATGGTTTAACCTTTTTAGTTGCTTTATACTTACCCCATATTTCCTTGCAATTAAGCCTAGGTTATCCCCTTTGCGTACAATATGATAACTACGATTTCTATTGGTTCCGGACTTTGCGTGTGATCTTGTAATATGACCACCCCCGGGTGCATATACTATTAACCTTTGTCCCGGGTAAATACGTGTGCTTCGCATACCATTCCATGCTTTGATACGAGAGACCGATGTACGGTATTTACGAGCAATAGAACCTAGGTTGTCTCCTCTTCTTACAATGTGAATAGAGCGTTGTTTGGCTGCTTTTATTTTAGCTTGTAATTTTTCTCTTTCTATACCTTTGGAAGATTTAAAATCGTAGATAGCTTGTTCATGATCTATGAAATAGCCTATTTTTTCACGAGGTAATCGTAGTACATAGGGTTTGTTTGCCGAGGCAGGAATAATACCTTGTTTGTAAGCAGGGTTCAAGAATTTAATGTCTTCCATATCTATGTGCATGTATTCTGATATTTGCTCAAAAGATAAGACATCGTGCACCGATATACTATCTATGCCATAGTAAAGTATACCGGGATCGGTAGGGAAAATATTGTGCTCGGTAGCGTAATTAAACACATAGTTGACAGCAATAAAGGCAGGTACATAGCCTCTTGTTTCGCGAGGTAAGAAAGGCCAAATAGCCCAATAGTCTTTCACGCCTCCGGCACGTCTAATAGCGCGGTTTACATTCCCTCCGCCCGAATTGTAGGCTGCTAAAGCCAATTCCCATGTGCCATAGATATTGTAAAGATCTTTGAGAAGCAAAGCAGCTGCCTCTGTAGCTTTGTAGGGGTCGAAACGGTCATCTACCAAAGAGTTGGCTTGTAAACCATATAATTTACCTGTGCCATACATAAACTGCCATAAACCTTTGGCCCCTGCACGACTGCCTGCAGTGGGATTGAGTGCGCTTTCTACCACGGCAAGGTATTTCAACTCTAAAGGCATATTGTATTTGTCCAATACTTCTTCAAAGAGTGGAAAATAAATTTCTTTGAGTCCTAACATGCGCCCTGTTTGTTTGCGTCCTCTATTGGCATACATATTTATCATGGCTTTTACATGGGAGTTGTATACCAATTCTACAGGGGTTTGTATGTTTAGCATGGCAATACGTGTTTCTATAATAGAGTCGTTGAACTGAGGGCGCGTATCTTCGTCGTAATTATACACGTTAAGAGCATCTCTATCTGCATTGAAGATATATTTATTATAGAAATGTACTTGCGACAAACTATCTATTTGACACAATAGACGAGAGCCGGAGAGCATACAAGGATCTTCTTCTAAAGGATTGTTTTTGCCATATGTGTTCTTAAAATGTTTGGCAAAGAAAGCTGTATCGTTTATGATTCTGTTTACAAGGGTAAGACTATCGCCCGATACTTCTTCGGCATCTACATTTAGAGAGTCGGTAGTATCCACGTCGTTTATAAAAGTAGTGTCATTTGGCAGATTGTTGATAATAGTATCGTTGGAAACAAGCGTTTTTGTACCCTTACCCTTATTGGTGCTATTGGGTTTGTGAGATATTCTTTTAACAGTTTCACAAGAAGATACTAAAACTAATAGACTGAATAAAATGCCAAAATATTTAAGTTTGATATGCATGATGTATATAGCTGATTTGGATGTGTTTTACAAATGGCAAAAATAGTGTTTTTGTATATCCAATACATTAAAAGATGTATAGTGTTTGGCTGTAAGTTATTAACAAGTTTAAAAAATCATCTATCTTTGCCGGAGTAATAATGTGCTAATGCGGTATTTTGGTAATAATAAGTTAGAGGTTAGAAGTTGGAAGATCGAAGACAGAGACGTCATGCTGAACTTGTTTCAGCATCTCCTAAGAAATCAATGTGATGCTGAAATAAATTCAGCATGACGAGGAACACGTTGTACCATCCCCCCCTTGGAGAAGGGGGTGTTGAGCGAAGTCGAAATAGGGGTAGGGGGATTTATTTTTTTATCATTTTCATCACTTATAATAAGCTAACACACCAAACCACAATAGCTAATAAACAACAAAACAAATGAAAAAATTAATCAATTATTTTATACAAGGTTTATTATTTTTGGTACCTATGGGTATCACTATATGGGTTATATATTCTGCTTTTACTTATTTAGATGGGCTTACCAAGCCTTTAGAGCATAAATATATAGGGTTTGAAGTGCCGGGGTTGGGTTTATTGATAATGGTGTTGTTGATTTTATTGGTGGGTTTTTTGAGCTCTACTATTATTTTCAGACCTTTAATGGCTTTGTTTGAGCGTATTATTAACAGAGCACCTCTTATCAAAGATATTTATTCGGCTATTAAAGATTTATTGTCAGCTTTTGTAGGCAACAAAAAGAAGTTTAATCATCCTGTATTGGTACAAATGAACGAAACAGGTCTTAAACGTATAGGTTTTGTAACCAGAGAGTCTTTGCCCGAAATGGATATAAGTGATGATTATGTAGTGGTATATTTACCTTATTCGTATGGTATTATGGGTACAGTAATAGTGGTAAAAAAAGAGATGATAGAACCCATTCCGCAGTCGTCTACAGATACTATGAAATTTATAGTAAGTGGTGGTGTTACGGAAGTGGATGAGTGATTTCTAATTATTTGAAAATAAAAAAACCGTTGCCTATGTAAAATAGACAACGGTTCGAAAATCATGAAAAATCTTATTTATTTAGACATACTTGCTGTTTTGTGTCCACCTGTAATAGTAACAGTAGTACCTGAAGCATTGGTGCTAACATTAGCATTAGTAATGTGTACAAGAGAATATCCTCCATTTGCCAAAGCAATACCAAGTACAATGTCATAAGTGTTAGTTGCTTCTGCAGAAATCTCATGGAAAGCAGCCATATCTTTACCGGCTTCTATAGCGGTTTGTAAGTCTTCTACAGTTGTAATATTAGTCCAATCTGCAGGAGCCAATTTTACCAATTTAGTAGCAGTTTCTTTAACAATTTTAGCATTTACAGCTTTCATGTTACCTACCCATTTCAAACCAAAAGGCTCTAAACCTGTAGCAACAGTGCCTATGCGCTCCCATTTAAAATGAGCAGAAGCAGGAAGGTCTGTAGTTAGAGGTTTAACAGTTACTCTAATAGATTTAGAAGTTTTTTCGTTTTTTTTGTCAGTTACTGTAAATTTAACTGTAAAATCAACAGCTTGATGAACAGGGAACATATAATCATAATCATAAGCTTTAGCTTTGAAAGTAGAGTCATCAGTATGAATAACAGTGTTATTAGCTATTATTTCATATTTCACAGATACTAATTTAGCATTAGAAGTTGTGTTAGAGTTTGCCAATACACCTATTTTTATAGTGTCGCCTAAAGTTACAGTGGCATCTTGACTTACATATCCAGCATCACCTTTAAAGTTAAGAGTGGGAGATTTATCTACAGGTGTAGTAGTATCATCATCTTTGTTACAAGAAGTTGCAAATAAGCCAACAACGGCCATCATCATTACGATTAATTTGAATTTTTTCATTAGTGTGAGTGTTTTAAAATTATTTATTCTTTATTTTTCCTACTCAGCAAGAACGCTGATTTATTTATTTTATTGTGTAGTTTGTCTTCAAAGCATCAAAAAGCATGCCATTAAAATTTAAATCCTAGGCTTACGTTATAATAATTCAAATTACTTGCTATATGTGCAGGACTTACATAGTTGCGATTGAACATATAATAATTCTGTTCTTGCAATTGGCGTACATAAGCCAAATCAGCAAAAAACGCAGCAGCTCTAAAACCAATACCGGCACTAAATTGTTGACTATCCAATATATTTCTATCATCGCTAATAGGGCTAGTGGTATAAGCGTAACCGGCTCTTAAGCGTACATTTTGCAAACGCCATTCCGTACCTATGCGTATTTGGTGTGTGGCCTGTAAATATGTATTTATATTTCTGTTTTCTTCGCTAAAGCCATATGAGCCGGAAGATAATTCTGCTTGACTATAGTCGGTATACATATAATCTATACTTAGAAACCCTTTTTCTTGTAAAAAGCAACTAAGCCCTGCCATGGCTCTAAATGGATTGTTTAAGGCATAATTGAAACTACCATTAGGAGAACTTTTGCTTGATATATGTCCATCCCACATTTTAGAAGACAAACGTGTAGAGTATTCATCAGTCATATTAAACAACCATGTAGGTGTATGTAAAGCAGCACTGGCACGCAAATAAGGATTTAGAATATATATTACTCCCAATTTGGCATTTAAACCACCACCTCTGGTATCTAATTGTTCTGTTAAATCGAAAGATGAGAATTCCCCTGCTTGTGCTGTGCCCAAAGCAGTTTCGCTATATTCTGCTGTGCGCCAATAGTGTAAAGATACAAAAGACATAGATGCACCAAGGAACAATCTATTGTTATAATTTCCGGAAAAACTAAAAGCGGCTTCGTTTTTATAACCACGTTGGCTAAGAGCATAGGTCTGAGTTACACCCGATGTGGGCATAGTAGACACATATTCATTTACCTGTCCGGGAATAGTATCTAATAAATAGGTTTCCCATGCCAAGTTGCTGCCAAAAGGATTTAGATTGGTAGATGCATATCCATTGGCTTGGTCGCGCCAATAGTTTACCATGGAGCTACCGGCACTATTGCCTTCGATATAATAGTTGGCGTTGTAATTAGCTGTTCTGTTAATGGCAAAACCAAACTGAACGCCCTCCCATTTTGCACCTTCGTTGAGTCTGTCTATAATAGGCATATTGGTTACAAAGCCCAACATTCCAAAATTCATTCTGTTGCTGGTACTTTTGCTTTGCATATTCATATAGGAACTCTTAGAACTATTGTACATAAAACGAGGGGCTAACAAATATTCTGAGCTTTTGTATAAACCCATACCCGCCGGATTGTGAAATATGGTGGATATATCGCCACCTACGGCTCCCATGGCACCCGATAATGCCATAAAACGTGCACTACCGGCAGTGGTATTATCCATAGAAAAGCGTAAAGCGTCATCAGCAGATTGTGCTTGGGCTTGCCAACTAAACAAGCCCAAAGCCATTATCCATACTATGTTTTTTATTGTTTTTTTCATGGTTTGTTGTTTTTTAGCTATAGGCCTTTAGCCTTTAGCTGGTTAATTTGAAAGGGTGTATACCTTACTTCATTAGACCTCACAGGTTTTCAAAACCTGTGAGGTCTTTCAAGCGTTTTCGACGGCTTACCCTATATATTCCTATAATTAAAATCCATTTTGTTAATTATAGCCAAAAGCTAATAGCTAAAGGCTAAAAGCAAATTACAATCGTCTGCCTCGGCTACTGCCGCCACTACGACTACCCCCACTGCTACGACTGCTACCGCTTGATGGGCTGGAGTAGCTACGCGAAGGTGTAGAATAACTGCGAGAAGAACTTGAACTGCTACGTTGTGGTGCAGAATAGCTTCTGCCGTGAGACGAAGAGCCGGAACGAGGACGAATAGTATTCTTATTTTGTCTTCTTGTTTTTGGTGCAGTATATCTTCTGGTATTTCTAGTGCCGGAAGGATTTTGGTAACGACTACTTCTATTACCACTTTGATAATTGCGTCTATTACTTCTTGTGTTTATATTTTTACGAGTAGAAGAAGGACGGTTATAACGGCTGTTAGAGTGTCCTTGGCTGTTACTCCTATTTCTTTTGTAATTGTATTTAGAGCGAGTGCCTGTATTTGCATTTCTGCTGCTCCTTGTATTACCGGCATTGGAATAACGAGTACTTCTTGAGCTATTGTTTATAGCATTAGTGTTTCTGTGGCGGTTTGTGGCCGAGGAAGTGGATGTACTACGATTGTTGTTGACAGAACGACTTTCTCTTTTTGTGGCAGACTGTGTAGTACTACGATTGCGAGAGAAAAAACCATCTGAACTAGCCATAGCTTGACTGCGGTTTCGTCCATTTACCCTAGTAGCATTGTTGCCGTTGCTACCCGATACGGTAGATGAATGGGGACGAGCATTGTTCATGCTTATATCACTGCGGGTATTATTGCCCGGATTTAAGCCAAACGTATTGCCATCACCACGATGACCATAATAATAGCCGTTCACATCTTTAGGATTGTGATAATAGCCACCGGGATAATAGAAGCTATCGTGATAGCCATCCCAATAACCTGCCCAATAGATGCTGCCTAAACCCCAACCTAAATAGTGAGGATAGTGATGATAACCCCAGCCCCAATAGTAGGGCGAATAGCCATATCCCCAACCCCAATAAGGACTAGACCATCCCCAGTTGTAAGACC
>PDWJ01004668.1_pt1 | contig 11880 bp, 10 predicted proteins | sample 1430881 | NCBI WGS metagenome assembly PDWJ01 (sample SAMN01162460, study PRJNA174530) | Oral metagenome, whole genome shotgun sequencing project. | biome: Marine environment; feature: Marine mammal; material: Swab sample of the gingival sulcus; isolation source: swab sample of gingival sulcus... | reverse complement strand
CGGTGTAATAAAGCTGGCAACAAAAACCACCACGGCTATTGGCCAAGAACCGTGCTGCCACAGTAGAACCACGCCCGATAAAATCGTATCATTTTGTGAGCCGACAATCGCGGTTGTTGTCATCATCGGCAACAGATTAGCCGGAAAAAACAGGATAAAGGAAGCAAGCAAATATGCCGTAGTACGATTGAGACTGTCGTGCTTGCGTACACTGACTGCCGCCCCGCATAAAGGGCATTGCGCGTGCGCTAGCGACAGCAGTTCTCCACATTCCAGACAGCTTTTATACCCTAGACGATAAGCCGACGGAGCATCAAACAAAGGCGGCCGTATAATTGTTTTTTTAGTCATCTAACTACTGTTATTCGTTGCAAATGTTTGTCAATAGTCTGCCAAATACGTTTTTTGGGCAGAATCACACCGATTGCCGCATTAATGACAATCAGCAGTGTGAACGCATAAAAACCACCTAAAAAGCTAATCGTTGCCATACTGCTTAATTTGACCAAAGTCACCAAAACACCAATCAGATAAACTTCGACCATACTCCACGGCATCAGTCGCAGAATAAAACGGGTCATACCCAAGCCAAAAAACGGCAAGCGGCCGTATAACAATGGTAGCAATATGGACAACAGACCGATAAATTTAATCAGCGGAAAACTGAGCACCAGCATAAAAACCGTCAAAGCCAGAAAAGCCGTGCGTCCATGGGCAATCTCTAAAATGCTGCTAAATAGCGTAATTTCATGATATTGCCCCGCTGTTTCCATGCCTAAAAAGGGTAATAAGGTCGCCGGAAAATAAATGATTAGTGCCGTCAATAATAAAGCGACACTTAACGACAATGACTTTTCATCGTGATACAGCACTTGCTGACAACGCGGGCAATAAGCACTCTCGCCACTGCTTAGCGCAATCGTATCAATCAGTAGGTCACAGTGTAAACAAGCGACTTTCGACATTTTATCACTTAAGGTAAATTACATTACTGTTGTTGGGCGTTCGCTTGTGCCATTTTCATCGCCTGAATTTGGCGCAAGTATTTTTCATAAGCATTGACCACCTTAGTTACACCGCTGTCCTGCAGATAGCCTTCATTGCCGGTATAAACATAGGTTGTATAAACCCCTGATGCGTACATTAAGGCAGCGGAAACCACTTGCAAATCCACACCCTCATCTTTAAACTTATTGGCTAATGCAATAAATTCATTGGTCATCATTTGATGTTTTTCAGCATTACTTTCTTTCATTCTTCCTCACTGTGATAATTAATAAATTGAAATAATATATTATACCATTTGATAATATTATACACCGAGGAAAACGAGCAAAACCCAACAATTCTTAATATATCAGTGATTCTCATTCAGATGAAGTGTTTTTTAAGGTTTTTGCACTTCAATCAGTTTATATTTTTCCAGCCCTTTGGGCAGCGTTTTACCGCGTTTAGCACGGCTTCCCAGCCACTGCAACCACATATCAGAAGTGATGTTTTCTTTGCTGCGGCCGACTTTGAAACGCAGTATTTCATCACCGGCCAATGGGATAATTGCTTTTAATCTTACCCCCGTTTTCAGCAGTTTAGGCGGAATTTGTATCAGTTTATTGCCCTTACCGCGGGCCAGCTGAGGAATTTCTGTACGCTCAATCAGTAAAATATGTGCATCATCACTAATAAACAGTAAGTATTGAATATTATCCAATAGTTTCACCGGTGGCAGGGCTTTTGCCCCGGCCAGGGTTAAGAAGGCTTTACCGGCTTTGGCCCGGCTAATTAAATTCTCGTATTCGCTAATAAAGCCATAACCCGTATCAGAAACAAATAAATAATTCGCTTTGATATTATCCAGTAACACATATTGACAATGACGATTGCCAATAGTCAATTTCCCTGTCAGCGGTTCGCCAAAGCCACGGGCCGAGGGCAGTGTATGTGCGGCCAAGCTAAACGCCCGTCCGTCATCGGCTAAAAGTACTACCATATTATTGGACTTGCCAACCACATGGTCTTGATACTTGTCGCCCGCTTTATAAGATAATTCCTTAGGATCAATTTGTCCGCTTTTTGCCAAACGTATCCAGCCCATTTTCGATAATACCACGGTAACGGTTTCAGACGGCGTCAACGCCGCTTCATCAATAGCTTTGGCAGCATTGCGTTCGATTAGTAAGGTACGACGCTCGCTGGCAAATTCTTTGGCAGCTTTGACAATTTCACCACGAATCAATTTGGTCAATTTTTTGCCGCTACCCAACAAAGCATTCAGCTGTTTTTGCTCTGCAAGCAATGCCGTTTGCTCATCACGAATTTTCATTTCTTCTAAGCGTGCCAAATGGCGCAGCTTGGTTTCCAGAATATACTCGGCTTGCATTTCAGTTAAGTCAAAAACTTTGATTAGCTCGGGCTTGGGCTCGTCTTCTTCACGGATAATACGAATAACTTCATCAAGGTTTAAAAAGGCAACTAATAAACCCTCTAACAAGTGCAGGCGTTTATTGACGGCATCCAAACGGGTCTGCAAACGGCGGGTTACGGTATCACGGCGAAATTGCAGCCATTCAGTGATAATCTGGGCAATATTTTTGACTTGCGGTTTATTATCCAAGCCAATCATATTGAAGTTAACCCGGTAATTTTTCTCTAAATCAGTGGTGGCGAACAAATGGCTAATCACCTGTTGTAAATCCACACGGTTGGAGCGTGGTGTCAGTATCAATCTGACCGGGCAATCCTGATCGGAATCATCGCGAATATCATCAATCATCGGCAGCTTTTTGGCCGTCATTTGTGCGGCAATTTGTTCCATAATCCTTGAACTGGACGTTTGATACGGCAAAGAATTAATGATAATCTGTTTATCTTCAATGAGATAAGTTGCCCGTAATTTAACCGAACCGGTACCGGTTGCATATAGTGTCTGCAAATCTTTTTTCGGGGTAATACATTCGCCAAAGGTGGGATAATCCGGCCCCTGGATAATTGCAGCAAGTTCAGTTGCCGTAATTTCAGGATTATCAATCACCGCCAAACAGGCTGCCGCCACATCGCCAATATTATGCGGCGGCATGTCGGTACTCATACCGACGGCAATACCGCTGGCACCGTTTAATAACATATTAGGCAGCATAGCCGGCAACAACACCGGTTCTTTCATGGTGCCGTCAAAGTTCGGCTGCCACGATACCGTGCCTTGGGCAAGCTCACGTAACAATACTTGCGCATATTTGGTCAGCTTCGATTCGGTGTAACGCATGGCCGCAAACGATTTCGGATCATCAATTGAGCCCCAGTTACCCTGCCCGTCCACCAACGGATAGCGATAGGAAAAATGCTGTGCCATCAGCACCATGGCTTCATAACAGGCACTGTCACCGTGCGGATGATACTTACCCAGCACATCGCCTACGGTGCGGGCGGACTTTTTATGTTTGGAGACGGCCGACAGTCCCAATTCGGACATGGCATAGATAATACGGCGTTGCACCGGTTTTAAGCCATCACCAATATGCGGTAAGGCTCGATCTAAAATGACATACATCGAATAATCCAAATAAGATTTTTCGACAAAATCACTAATCGGCAGTGTTTCTATGTTCTTAAATACCATATGCAATACTCCGATAGCAATTTGTATTCATTAAATTAAATAGCTTTGTCATATGTTAGAAAATGGTAATTAATTGATAAAAAAATGCTATCGCAAAATTCAAGGCTTAAAAACCAATCATTACCACTAGGAATGATATAATTTTTCAAACGTTTTCACAATTAAAAAATGTATAGATTGCAGAATTCCAATAGTTTTTTGCATGGCAACAACTAATATTTTCTTTTTAAACATTGTGGGATTAGCAAAACACATTACATCAGTTTGTTCTACGCTTATCGGCGGTATTTTTTTCAAAAAGTTATTATGATATAATGAAAATTCAAATATTAAGCGTTTTCTATATAGTTTATATGAAGAAAAACATCATCTATTTTGTATCCGCTAATCTGTTTTTATTACTGGTTTTACTAGGATTATTTCGACGTATTCATATCGCTGAGAAACAATTGGGTAGTTACACTGACTGTCACGGCTGTTACGATACTTTGGTGATGCGTTATGATGCTTGGATTATTGCGCTAATTCTCGCTTGTTTTTGTCTCTCTTATTATTTTAAAAGCTGGATAATAATACTGTTTTTAAGATTAAGTGCTCTCTTTTTTTTATCGCTTTATTTTTTAGATATCTATCTATTACAAACACTGTCACACCGACTAACATTGGAACATATAAGCAAATATGGCAATTTAAACAGTATAAAGGTTTTTTTACAACAGCCCTTTAGTACACTTATGGTAGGTGTGTCCATATTTTTAATTAGCTGGGCCTTTTTTTTATTGTTCGGCATCAATCCGAAAAAATCTTCTAAGTTATTTAAATTATTACGTTATTACAGCTTATCTGCATTTCTTTTAAGTCTTCTTTTATTCTCTTCTTATTTAAAAACAAATGATTATATCCGTACTGATTTGGTTCAAAATTACCTTTATACACTCTTTTTTTTCGGAGAAAGAGAAGGCTATAGCGAGCGTTTTATTGAAAATCAGGCCAAATATATTCCTCTATACTATAAAGAAATATGCTTTGACGATGGTTTAAATGAGCAAAAAAATATTATATTGGTGATTGTCGAATCGCTATCTGCTTATCACAGTCAATTCATGAGTGGATTAAACAATTGGACACCTCATATCGATGACCTGGCGCGCAATCATATTTATTACCCCAACTTTTTTGCTAACAGTTATTCTAGTGCATATGGTCGGGTATCAATCTTCAGTGGAGATATTCCTTTTGATTTAAAGCTGATAGATTATGGTAACACTTATCAAAGCATTCCCAAGATTTTACAGGCAAATAACTATCACTCAGCCCTATTGTCAGCTAGCAATCTCGATTTTTTGGAAAGCCAGAAATTTTTTCAGGCAATAGGTTTTGATTATATAGAAGATGATAAATACGAAGGTTATCAGGGTTTAACTAGATATAGTTTTAACTCAGTTTCTGATGAAGTTTTATACAATCGTGGCATTGATTATATTAAAAACAAAAAACAACCGTATTTTTTGACACTTATCACAGCTTCTACGCATGCTCCTTATATAACTCCGGTTAACAAAAAAGGGAACATTATCAAATCGTTTAATTATGCCGATCAGGCATTATTTAATTTTTACCAAAGTTTAAAAGCACAAAATTTTTTCGAGAATGGAATATTAATCATTACCTCTGATCACAGAGCAATGACCCCGATTCTTCAACAAGAAAAAGATTTGTTAGGAGTTTATGCCAAATCAAGAATACCATTAATTATTGTCGATGGCAGAAAAAATTTTGTGGACAAACGCTTTCTCCAACAAGCCGACCTTCCTGCTTCTATGAAGTATTTGACACAAAAAAGATATTGTTTACGTTCTCACGAACATAACCTTTTCAAATCTGTTAACCCCAATGCCTGTGTTTACCATGTAGAAGGACTAACCCACAATAAAGTAGAAGTTTTTTGTAATAATGGTAAAAATAACGGGGTCATTCGCTTAAAAGGTGACCACACCCATATTATTTCTGGCAATCTAAAAAATCCCAGTTATCACACCAACTGGGTAAATACAAATCGTATTGATGCCATTCTCCGAAAGCGTGCCTATTTACAAGAGCATAGGACAGACTAACAAAGAAATCTTGCAAAAAAATCCTATAAATAACTTGTTTTTTAAAAAGATTAGATAATAAAGCCAAATGCAATTTAATACCGATGCCTTTATTGAATTTTGAGTGAGCAATTGAATTATTTACAATGATGCGCACGCGTGACATTAATATTGATTACGCTTTTATCTGACTACTTGAGAGAGGTTACGGTTAACATACCTTACGATTGTGAACTCAATCTGCTATTACTACTGCATTAATCGCCGCCAGCGCTGCGGATCTTGCTGCAAGCCGGACTGCTGCCAAATACCTCGTTTTTTACGCTTGGCGGTTTGCATCGCCTGCAGATACTTCCCCGGCGGATGATAACGCCGATAGACGCGCACATGTCCGGCCTGTAATAACGCTAATGCTACCGATTGCTTATCCATCGTATAAAGTGTTGCCAAATGGCGGTTATAGATATCCCGCCCGTTAAGTACGGCGATAAACTCCTGCCCTAATAAATCGGCTAATGCCACTTTGGCCGCTTCACCCCACGGCAATTGTTTGCTTTCCGGCGCATCAATATTTTCCAGACGTAGTGACAACGGTTTGCTATAAGGCGGGCAAATTGCCTTGACACTGTCTCCGTCAATCACCCTTACCGTCTGACAAATCAGCCGTTCTTTGGCAACCGATGTGTGATTTTCTAATGGAGGACTTGCTGAAAAATAGCTGATAATTAACACTATCAGCACACTATCCAGCAAATAAGCGGCTTTGCCAAAGAAAAAAGTAGCTAATTTCATACAAAGAAACCGATAACGGCATGGTTACCCATGGTTATCGGTTTTATTTGCTTTAAGCCATAGTTAGCGTTAAAAGATTAACCGCTAATAGCCACTTTGCCTAATGAATCATTAATGCGTTCACGCATCTCTTTACCGGCGCGAAAGTGAGGAATGGCTTTAGCTTTCACTTGTACCTGTTCACCGGTTTTAGGATTGCGTCCTTTACGTGATTTGCGATGATGCAAAGAAAAACTGCCGAACCCACGAATTTCCACACGGTCGCCGGCTTCTAATGTATTACAAATCTCTTCAAAAGTGGTGTAAACCGCTGCTTTTACATCTTTATTTTTTAAGTGTGAAAACTGGATACTCAAGTTTTCAATTAATTCTAGTTTTGTCATTTTTAGTTACTCACCTTTATAGAAGTTTTAAGAAGTCATAAAAAATACAGTCAGATATGACTGATTAATTTGCTGGTGGCAGCGATAAGCAAAGTTATCACTGCCACCCCTTTGCTTAGTTATCTTTTAGTTCTTTAAAAATATCACCCAAGCTGGTGTGACTGGCATTGCTTTCGCTACGCATATAGTCTTTAATTGTTGCTTTTTGTTCCGCACTGTCTTTGGCACGAATTGATACAGATACCCGTTTATTTTTGCGGTCAATATGAATAATTGCCGCTTCAATTTCATCACCTGAATTCAGCTTATCGGTCAGGTCTTCCACGCGCTCATGCGAGAATTCGCTAACACGTAATTCACCCGTAACACCCTCAGCCAGTTCAAGCGTGGCAATTTGCGGATTAACGTCGTTAACAGTGCCTTTTACTATACTACCGCGGCCGTTACTTGCCAGGAAAGTTGAGAACGGGTCTTTATCCAATTGCTTGACACCCAGTGAAATACGCTCGCGCTCGGAATCAATTGCCAAAATAATAGCTTCGATTTCCTGGCCTTTGCTGTATTCGCGTACGGCTTCCTCACCGGCTTGGTTCCAGGATAAATCAGATAAATGAATCAAACCATCAATGCCGCCGTCCAGACCAATAAAGACACCAAAGTCAGTAATTGATTTAATCGCCCCTTTAACGGTATCACCTTTCTGGTGATTATTGGCGAAATCAATCCACGGATTAGATTGACACTGTTTCATACCTAATGAAATACGACGACGTTCTTCATCGATTTCCAATACCATGACTTCAGTTTCCTGACCGATAGAAACAAATCTACGCGGATTGACATTTTTATTTGTCCAATCCATTTCAGAAACGTGAACCAGACCTTCCACGCCATCTTCGATTTCAACAAAGCAACCGTAATCGGCGATATTAGATACTTTACCAAAGTGACGCGTACCTACCTGATAACGGCGGGCCAAGTCAGCCCACGGATCTTCACCCAGTTGTTTTAAGCCTAATGAAACGCGATTACGCTCTTTTTCAAAACGTAATACTTTTACTTCAATCTCATCACCGATGTTAACAACTTCCGACGGGTATTTGATACGTTTCCACGACATATCGGTAATGTGCAGCAAACCATCCACACCACCTAAATCAATAAATGCACCGTAATCGGTCAGGTTTTTAACGGTACCTTTAACGGTATCGCCTTCTTTTAAGTTCGCCAATAACTCTTCGCGCTCGGCTTGGTATTCAGACTCGACGACTGCACGGCGAGAAACCACCACATTGTTGCGTTTTTCATCCAATTTAATGACTTTAAATTCGAGATCTTTGTCTTTTAAGTAACTGGGGTCTTTAACCGGACGCACATCCACCAAAGAACCGGGCAAAAAGGCACGTACATCACCTAAATCAACGGTAAATCCGCCTTTGACACTGTCTTTAAGACGACCGGTAATCGTCTCTTCGTTTTCCAATACCCTTTCTAAATTTTTCCAGGCTTTCAGGCGCTGGGCTTTTTCATGTGATAAATTGGTATTGCCGAAGCCGTCTTCCACAGCTTCCAGGGCAACTTCTACGGTATCGCCAACCGCAATACTCAGTTCACCATCAGCGTTAGTGAACTCAGCAATAGGAATAAATCCTTCCGATTTCAAACCGGCGTTAATAACGACAAAATCCTTACCAATATCGGCAACCGTCGCTTCAACGATACTGCCGGGTTTTAATTCTACTGCATCCAAGCTCTTTTCAAAGAGTTCTGCAAAGCTTTCAGTCATAGTTTTATATTCTCAAAAAATTAAAGTTTAACATAACGGCAATATGCCGTGTTGTGCCAATAATTTTTGCACTGCTGCAAAAACCTCCGACACGTCCAAATGGCCGGTATCAATCACCACGGCATCCTTAGCTGGTTCAAGCGGGGCGGCTGTCCGGTGCTTATCTCTTCTGTCTCGCTCGGCAAGCTCAGAAAAAACGTCCTTTAGGTTAACATCTTTCCCATTATCCTTCAACTGTTTATATCGTCTTTTTGCACGTATTTCGGCACTTGCGGTTAAAAACAGCTTAATATCAGCATCAGTAAAGACGACTGTTCCCATATCGCGGCCATCGGCAACGATACCGGGAGGCTTAACAAAATCGTGCATAAAATCGACTAATTTATCACGTACCGGCGGATGTACGGCAATTTTCGAAGCAAGCTGCCCGCAGGCAAGCGTGCGAATGGCGGCGGAAACATCGTCACCATGCAGATAAAACTTGTTGCCGGCAAAACGTACAGACAAGTCCTCGACCGCTTTGACTGCCTCATCAGGATTATCCGGATCCAGCCCTAAACGCCGGGCATTAACTGCTGCCAAACGATAAAGCGCCCCGCTGTCAAGCAAATGATAACCGTAACAATCCGCAATTTTTTGGGCAATCGTGCCTTTACCAACACCACCGGGGCCGTCAATGGTGATTATTTTAGCAATCATTATTTTGCTCCGTCGTTTATTACCTTAATCTGCATGCCGATTGCGCCGGCAAGCCTGTGAAAGTCAGGAAATGAAGTTGCCACATTGGCACAGTCCAAAATAGTAATTGCCTTAGCCGCTCGAATACCGGCAACCGCAAATGCCATGGCAATGCGGTGGTCTGCCAGACTGTCCACGGTTGCTGCCAGCGGAAACGGATTATCGGGGTTGCCGCGAATAATAATACCGTCTTCCAATACTTCACAATCCACACCCAGAGCAATCAAACCGTTTGCCATCGCTGCAATACGGTCACTTTCTTTGACCCGCAATTCCTTGGCATTTCTTAACACAAACTCGCCCCGGGCACAGGCGGCGGCGATAAAAATAACCGGAAATTCGTCAATTGCCAGGGGCACCAGTGCCGCCGGTACTTCAATACCGTGTAATTGACTGTGTTTAACGCAAATGTCCGCCACCGGTTCGGCCTGATTTTTACTATTCGACAAACTGAGCTGTGCCCCCATTAAGCGTAATATATCAATAATACCGGTGCGAGTCGGATTGATTCCTACTTGCTTTATGGTCAGCTCGCCGTTGCCGATTATACCGGCAACCATAAAAAAAGCGGCGCTGGATATATCCGAGGGCACGACAACTTTAGTAGCGTTTAAGCACCCGCCTCCGCGCAATTGTGTTGTGCAAGTCACACCGTTACTATGGGTTTTGACCGTATAGCCGAATTGCCGCAGCATCCGTTCCGTATGATCCCGGCTAATACCCGGTTCGTGCACGATGACCTCACCTTTGGCATAAAGACCGGCTAACAATAATGCGGATTTCACCTGTGCCGAGGCAACCGGCTGATGATACTCAATACCGTGCAATGCCGTCGACGGTTTAATAGCAATTGGTGCACAACCGTTGGCTTGACTGCTGATATTCGCCCCCATTTGCGACAGCGGTTGGACAATGCGCCGCATCGGCCTGCTCATTAATGAGGCATCACCAATCAGGCTGCTGGCAAAATCCTGTCCGACCAGTACTCCAGCCAGCAAACGCATGCCGGTGCCTGAATTACCCATATCAATAGCAGTTTGCGGGGCGTTTAAACCCCTTAATCCCACGCCGTGGATAAGCATTTTGTCGTTATCATCGTCAATCTTAACGCCCATGGCTGCAAAGGCTTGACGTGTGGCAATACAATCGGCTCCCTGTAAAAACCCGCTGATTTCAGTGCACCCTTGTGCCAAGGCTCCCAGCATAATACTGCGATGCGAAATGGATTTATCACCGGGTACTTTTAGCATACCGCTAATGTTATCTGCTTTTTTGGTTTGCCACGTAGTCATCGGAACAGTCTACTCAATTTATTAAAATATTTATTTTAACGAATGCAGGCAGAAAACAATAGTAAAATTTATTGTTTTAACTTTTACGTTTAGCACGCGGATGGGCCTTATCATAAGCCTCGGCAAGATGCTGAAAATTTAAGTGGGTATAAATTTGTGTACTGGAGATATCACTATGTCCTAACATTTCCTGCACGGCACGCAAATCGGCACCGGATTGCAGCAGGTGACTGGCAAAACTGTGACGCATCATGTGCGGGTGTAAATTCAGATTAATATTGAAACGCTGTCCGATAGCTTTTAGACGGTACTGCACCCCGCGCACACTAAGCCGTTTACCGTTTTTATTTAAAAATAAGGCGTTTTCAATTACTTTAGGCTTATCGTCCTGAGGTGTTTTTAACAGCTGATTACGCATTGTCAGCCAATGCTTGATGGCATTTACAGCTTTATGACCCAGATGAACGCGGCGGGCCTTGTTGCCTTTGCCGATAACACCTGCCTGTCCCTGATGTAAATCCACATCGTCAATATTTAGTGCAACCAGTTCAGCGACCCGAATACCACTGGAATACAATAGCTCTAGCAAGGCATAATCCCGGTATTGCAGCGGATCACTTAACGTAAAATATTGTCCGGGATTATTTAATAGCTGGTTAATATCATCCACGGGCAGTGCTTTGGGCAGAAGCGCCGCTTTTTTAGGCGGCTTGATGTCGGCAGTAGGGTTACTGGTTAAGTGCTTTTGTTCAATAAGGAAATCAAAATACCGGCGTAATGCCGATAGCATACGCGCAATACTGGCAGGTGCTTTTTTTTGCCGGCTGAGAAACGCCACATAATACTGTATGGTACGATGATTGATTTGCGTCTGCTCGGCACTTGCATACCAGCGAAAAAACGCATTAATATCGCGACGATAATTCGCCACGGTATGCGGCGACACTTGTCGTTGTGCGCTTAGCTGCTTTAAGAAATCTTCAATATCCGTTACCATCAGGCACGCTCGATTAATTGCGGCAGCAGTGTCTGCATTGCCTGACAGGCGGTCTCCGCCATACAGATAACATTGGCCGGTACCATCTGTGAGTTTGCCTTGGGGTCAATATAATAGACATCAGCTTCAGCAGCAGCATAATTCATCAGCCCTGCCGCCGGATAAACTTGCAAAGATGTGCCAATC
>PDWJ01008890.1_pt1 | contig 11888 bp, 10 predicted proteins | sample 1430881 | NCBI WGS metagenome assembly PDWJ01 (sample SAMN01162460, study PRJNA174530) | Oral metagenome, whole genome shotgun sequencing project. | biome: Marine environment; feature: Marine mammal; material: Swab sample of the gingival sulcus; isolation source: swab sample of gingival sulcus... | reverse complement strand
TCAAAAATTTCGTTAAAATTAAGGGCTGATTCCAGCGAAATCAACTTTTTAACAAATTCCTTTAAGAAATACTGCTGCATTTCCATACGGCCAAAATCGCCGTAGCCACTTAGGTCGTTGTTTTTGCGAAAGCGCACCAGCCCCTCGGCCTCTTTACCGTCTAATAAGTGGTAGCCGCGTTCTAAATGGATGTGCAAATCTTGTAGTGGGTCGTCGTAATTCATGCTTTTTGGCACATAGACTTCAACGCCCCCCACGGCGTCAACTACTTCTCGAAAAGCCTTTAATTTAAATACAACGATATGGTCAAATTTAAGGTTTGTTAGTTCTTCAATTGCTTTGGCCGTAAAGGAAATAGGACTATCGTTGCCGGCGCTTTTGGCATAGGAATGTAATTCAGTTAGCTTAATATACCTTGCATAGTGCCGAATGGCCTCTTGAACATCTTCGGTCAACTCAATTCGATAATCGCGCGGAATTGAAAACAGCGAAATGCGTTTTGATGTTAAATCGATTCTAATCGCCATCATTGAGTCTGTTAAATAACCGCTTCTATCAGTGCCAACTAATAAGATAGTTTTGTAATTTTCTATTTTCTCAGGTTCGGGCTTCGGATCGTTAGTCTGCTGAGGCGTAGTGATTTCAGGTGTCGTATTTGGTTGTTCAATAATACTGTGATCTATTTCCGCTCTTTCTAAATTTAGTTGGTTAAAATAGTGGTTTGCCATCGCATAACCGGCTGAAAAGACTATGATTACAGTTGCCAAGAAAATAATAAAGGCTTTTTTGATTGATTGGTGCTTCATGCTATCCTCACTCTATCCACTAAAATAGTAAATCGTTTTTTGACGATTTAGTTAAATTACTTGTTATTAGACTAAAACTTAGAGTATCATACCACAAACTGTGCCAAATGTCATCAATCTGACAAAGATGACATAAAATTGTTACAGTTGGCTTTTGAGGGCAGGGAAATTGTCTATATCGGCGGTATTGCCCTTGATTGGGGCAAAGTTAGAATGGCTAAAAGTGGCACGAAAAATACTTTTTTGACCAAAGCGTCGTCGCAGGGCGTCAATTGTTTGATTGAGCTGACGGCGCTTTTCAGATGTCTGATAGTCCAGTAGACTCAGCTGATAATGACTACAATCAGTCAAATTAGACAGCCGTACCCCTAATAGGCGAACTGGTTGACCTTGCCAAGCCTCACAAAATAATTGGCGTACTGCGTGGTAAATTACCGAAGTATCATCGGTCGGTTGGTTGAGCTGTTTTTGGTGTAAAACCTTGCTAAAATCAGCTGATTTTATGCTAATAGATACTGTGCCGGCTAGACGCGCCTTAGCACGCAGTCTCATCGATACCATTTCAGTCAGTGACAATAAGACCATCATAGCCTCATTGCGATTGGTAATGTCAAAGGCAATCGTCGTCGAATTGCCGATGCCTTTAACCGGTCTATCTGGATCATCATTAATCAGATTATCAACTTTGCCATTGGCTAAGTTGCGTAAGACAAGGCCAAATTTTTTTAACTTAGTGTTGATAAAATTTTTATCAACCATTGCTAAATCGCCCACTGTATTGATACCGAGTGCCTGCAATTTAGGCAAAGTATGTCGACCGACCATATAAAGTTTATCAACCGGTAGCGGCCACAGTTTAGTAGCAATTTCACTTTTAAAAAGAGTGTGCACTTTATTGGGTTTTTCAAAGTCGCCGGCGATTTTAGCCAGCAGCTTATTGCTAGAGATGCCGATATTAACCGTAAAACCGAGCTGTTGGTAGATGTCGTCTTTTAATTTGTGGGCAAAGCCAACAGGGTCTTTTTGACAGTCCTTAATGCCGCTAAAATCGACAAAATATTCGTCGATTGAGAAACGCTGTAATTGAGGCGAGTAACGCGCTAAAAGTTGTTTTAAGGCAGCTGAACACTGCATATACAGTTGATAATCGGGTGCGATAATCTTTAATTGTGGGCACTTTTTTAGAGCGCTGTACAGCGTTTCGGCTGTTTTTATGCCGTAGCGCTTGGCCGGAATTGATTTAGCTAAGACGATGCCTTGACGCGTTTTCGGATTGCCGCCGACAATTGCCGCTATTTTGCGGTAGTCAATTTTACAGCCATTTTCTAATGCCTGTGCGGCAGACCACGACAAATAAGCTGAATTGACATCGACGTGCATGATAATCGTTCGGTCTAAACTGGTTGTAATCATCGTTATATTCCTATATTTTGTATAGTACCCATTTGCAGTCGGCTAGTGTATAGCGTAGTTCGTAGAGTAAAATGTTATTATCCAAAGTGCTTTGGCAGGTGAAGAGATAGGCGGCAATTCCGGCACGTAGTGTCTTTTCAACTTTCACAATTTGGTCGACGACAATTATTTGACAGTCGTCACCGTCTTGTAATTTAAAACGCAGTGGCCGAATATCGCCATTGGCAGTTGTTCGAAAAATCATTTCAATTGGTTTGGCAACAATTTTCAAAACTTACTCCTTAAAGTTTATATGTCCATTATAAGGGAACATATGTTCTTTTTCAAGCCGGTTTTAACTTTAAATAAAAAGTTTTTTTAAAATTAAAGATAGCAGTTAAAAAAAGTGATAAAATAGGGCTGAGGTAAATTTATGAAAATAGGAATTGATGTCGGTAGTACGACGGTAAAACTCGTCTGCTATGACCAATCAAATATAATTGTATTTAAGCGCTATGAACGCCATTATTCAAAGATAGAACAGACCTTATTGACACTGTTGCGTGCTGCGCATAGTCAATTGGGCTTTAATAGTGCGCGTATTTGCATGGCGGGGTCGGCTGGCATGGATATTGCCGCTAGATGCGGTGTTACCTTTACCCAGGAAGTAATTGCGGCAACTTTGGCCGTTGAAACTTATTTACCACAAGTGGATGCGGTAATAGAAATTGGTGGTGAAGATGTTAAAGTCATATTTTTTGATGCCGTAATTGATCAACGGATGAATAGCACTTGTGCCGGCGGTACCGGTGCCTTTATTGACCAAATGGCAACTTTGCTTGATGTTACCGTTGAGCAGCTCAATCAGATGGCGCTTAAAGCAGACCGCATTTATCCAATTGCTTCGCGTTGCGGCGTATTTGCTAAGACCGATATTCAATCGTTAATTAATCAGGGCGCAAAACGCGACAACATTGCCCTTAGTATTTTTCAGGCGGTCGTTAATCAAACCATTGCCGGTTTGGCACAGGGGCGCACCTTTAAGGGCAATGTCTGTTTTTTAGGTGGACCATTAACATTTTTTAGTGCTTTGCGCTTGCGTTTTAAAGAAACTTTGGGATTAGCTGATCAAAACATCATCTTTCCGGATGATTCAGAATATTATATTGCAATGGGTTGTGGCTTGTTTGCTCAATCGGAACAGCCGGTTTCTTATGATGATTTAGTGAACAGCTTGTTGGACAAATCGCATTTATTGGTGCAAACACATCGTTTGGAACCGTTGTTTGACTCGGCCGAACAGCATCAAGCCTTTAATAAGCGTCATTATCGCGATGATCTACTTAAAAAATCATTAGCTGAATATACAGGTGCTGTTGCGATAGGCATTGATGCCGGTTCAACGACGACAAAATTTATCGTTATTGGCGAAGACGATGAATTGCTTTATACGCATTATACCTACAACAAGGGCAGCGTGATTGAAACGGTTAAAAGGCAATTAATCGCCATTATGGAGCAATTAAACAAGCGAGCATATATTCGTTGTGCCGGTGTTACCGGTTACGGTGAAGAACTTATCAAGGCCGCTTTTTCGCTCGATGTCGGCGAGGTTGAAACGATTGCTCATTTTACCGGTGCTAAACACTTTATGCCTGAGGTTGATTTTATCATCGATATTGGTGGCCAAGATATGAAGTGCTTAAAAATTGGCCATGGTCAAATTGAGTCAATTATTTTAAATGAAGCCTGCTCATCGGGCTGTGGCTCATTTATTTCGACTTTTGCCAATGCTTTAGGTCATAAAGTTGAAGACTTTGCCAATTTAGCGTTATCGGCCCAAAAACCGGTTGACTTGGGATCGCGCTGTACAATATTTATGAATTCAAGCGTTAAACAGGCTCAAAAAGAGGGCGCAAAAGTTGAAGATATTTCAGCCGGATTGGCGATTAGCGTCGTCAAAAATGCCCTTTATAAAGTATTGCGCATGAACAGCGCAGCCGATTTAGGCGAACACATCGTCGTACAGGGTGGCACGTTTTATAATGATGCTATTTTAAGGGCTTTTGAGAAAGAAACCGAGGCTAAATGTATCAGGCCGTCAATTGCCGGTTTAATGGGTGCCTTTGGTATTGCCCTAATCGCCAAGCAGCGGCAAAATGGCTCATCGCGCATTTTATCGCTTGCCGATATTCGCCAACTAAACTATCAAAACAGCAATGCGCATTGCAAGCGTTGTCATAACAATTGTGCTTTGACGATAACATCTTTTTCAAATGGCAGTCGCTATATATCCGGCAACCGCTGCGAGTTGGGCTTGGGTTTGGCTAAGCGCAATGATTTGCCCGATATGTTTAAATATAAATTGAAAGCCTTAACGGCGATGAAAACCGCCCAGTACGATGATGTTGTCGGCATGCCTTTTGTATTGAACAATTATGAAAACAGAGCATTTTGGGTCAGCTTTTTTGATGACTTAAAGATACAGCTGGTTTTTTCGCCACCATCCGATAAAAAGCTTTATGAACTCGGTCAGCATACGATTCCGAGTGATACGGCTTGCTACCCGGCGAAAGTGATTCACGGTCATTTAGAATGGTTGTTTAACGCAGCGGTAAAGCGCGTTTTTTATCCCAGCATTGTCTATAACTTTAAGGAAAAATTGCATCCCAAAAATCATTACAATTGTCCGGTAGTTGCCTCTTATCCGGAAGTGGTGCAGAACAATATTGATCGCCTTAATGATATCGTTTATGTCAACCCTTATTTGACGCTCAATGATGAAAGGGCATTTTGCAGGGTGATGTACGGCGCACTCGATAAGTTGGGCTTAAAGCGCCAAAAGGGTGCTATCAAACGCGCTTATCGCAAAGCAATGACTGACTATAAAAATTATAAGCAGACTGTTATCGACTTTGGTCAAGCAGCCCTAGAGCGGGCAATTGCCAACGGTGAGAAAGTAATTGTTTTATGCGGCAGGCCTTATCATCTCGATCCGGAAATACACCATGGCATCAATGATTTAATTACCAGTTTAGGGGCGATTGTTTTGACTGAAGATGCAATAGCGCATTTAAGTAATCACAGCGCGTCGACCGTACTTAATCAGTGGACCTATCATACCAGATTATACGATGCCGCTAAATACGTTGCCGAATCAGCTTATCCGTACATTCAATTAGTACAGTTGGTGTCATTTGGTTGTGGCTTAGATGCTATTACGACCGATGAAGTATCGAAGATACTAATTGATCATAATAAAATTTATACGCAAATAAAAATTGACGAAATGAGCAACTTAGGGGCAGTCAAAATAAGGCTGCGCTCGTTGCTTTCAACGATGGAAGACAGGGTAAAACATTGTGGCTAAATTAGTATACCAAGATAATCGATTGCTGTTTACCGAAGAAATGAAGCGAGACTATACGATATTAATCCCGCAGATGGCGTCGTTTCACTTCGATTTGCTTGAAACAGCATTAAGACAAGAGGGATTTAAAACCAAGTTGCTTGATAATAGCGGCAAAAATATCGCTGCTGAAGGTGTTAAATACGTACATAACGATTCTTGTTATCCAGCCGTTTTGGTAATTGGACAGATGATTGACGCCATCAAAAACCATATTGCAGAACGCGATAGAATCGCTGTTTTAATCACTCAAACCGGTGGTGGTTGTCGGGCCAGTAATTATATTCATCTGCTTAGAAAAGCGCTCAAAAAGGCTGGGCTTGAGCAAGTGCCGGTGATCTCGTTAAATATTTCCGGTCTTGAATCAAATCCCGGTTTTAGACCGTCTTATCGATTTTGGATAAAAGCCTTGGTCAGTGTATTGTACGGTGATTTAATTCAGTTGCTTTACAATAAAGTCAAGCCTTATGAGGTTTTTAGTGGTGCTACCGAGCAAGCGGTCAGTGCTGCTAAGGTTGTCGTTAAAAACTCTTATGAAGGGCGTCGTCTCTTGTCAAATAAATGTATTCGTCAGGTCTCACAGGCGATTATTAGCTTATTTAATGCGGTCGAAGTAAAGCATGTCGACATGCCCAAAGTGGGGATTGTCGGCGAAATATACGTCAAGTTTTCACCAATTGGCAACAATAATTTAGAAGATATGTTGCGTAGCGAAAACTGTGAAATTGTACTGCCACCACTGATGGATTTTATACTATTTAAGCTAGACTATCGCGCGCTTGAAGTCGATTGGTACGGTGGTAAAAAAATAAAAAAACTAGCCGCTAACTGGCTGATTGACTTTATAGAAAAAAAACGCAGTATCGTCAACCGCGAGCTACAAGCATTTCATTATGAATCCTTTGTGGCATTTGCTGAATTAAAAAATTATGTCAAGGGCATTATATCGCGTGGTAACCGCATGGGCGAGGGCTGGCTATTGACGGCCGAGATGATTGAATTAATTCAACACGGTGCGCCCAATATCGTTTGTACGCAACCGTTTGGTTGTTTGCCTAATCACATTTCCGGCAAGGGCGTTTTTAAGATACTGCGCGAAAAGTTTCCAATGTCCAATATTGTGGCAATCGATTACGACCCGGGTGCTTCAGAGGTCAACCAGAGAAATCGCATTAAACTGATGTTATCTAATGCTAAGGGCATTTTAAAGGGCAAACGACCAACGCCGGTCGATAACGGCTATGAAAGTGATTTTGTAATAAAGTAAACATAATTACATTTATATTTTTCGACTGAACAGTTACCATTTAATAAAAAACCCTGCAAAAAACCGGATAATCGGCTTTTTGCAGGCTTTTTAATCGGTTTGCACTTACATTGTAATAATGGTGTAGCCGTCTTTTAAATACTGTTCCATCGAGGGGTGCGCCGCTAAGTCGCCCACCCTCCATAATAATCGTCGCCTGATGACCCTTTTCGACCAAATCAATCGCGTTTAATAAGACGTGTACAAAGCAGATCGCGCTGCCCTTAAAGGCAAAAAAAGCAATTTTTTTCATAATATCCTCCCAGAATTTGATAGTGTTATCATATCATAGATTATTAGTGATTGACAATACAGATTAAGCGAAGCCTATAATCAGATTATTCACATAAAGCGCTCTAAATAATCAGGGTTTAAGTTTATTTTTTGTGATTTTTCTGTTAAAATACTTTGTAAAGAAAAAGCGTTTCTAAATTGAAAGTTAGCTATGTTGGTATTAATATAGTCGATTAATAGGAGGGATTATGTGGCTCTTATTAGGTGTAGCGGCAATCATCACTGCATTGCTAAATGTGATTTGGCATATTAACGGGCGCGATGCGCGCCTGTTTAGATTTGCCAATTTAGCCTTGACCGCTCTAACGCTTTGTGCATTTTACAGTAGCAATGTCAATTGGGTACTGAACGGTGACCTGGCCGCTTTGATGGATGTAGTGCCAACTATGTCAAATGCACTATGGCTACTGACTATTGCGGCGATACTGATAAATGGTATATCATTATTTGAACGAAGAAAAAGCAACAATGGAGGACAAAAGCGATGAATGTAGAACAAATTGCAGATAGTTATGGCAAATTATCCGAGCAAGAAATTTGGCAGCTTTATCAAACGGCTGACTTAGACAGCAGAGACCAAAACTGGCGCGATAATAGCCTATTGCACTTGGCGGCCGCCCATGCCGACAGCCGCGCAATTAGCATTTTATTAGAGCGGGGTATCGATGTAAACATTGCCAACTGTTACAACGAAAGGCCGTTGCATGCTTTGGCCAAGGGAGTTTCCGGTTTGGAAAGAGACACTGTGGCGGTAAAAGCAGCCGCCGAACTGTTGCTCGCCGCCAAAGCCAGCACCATGCGTAAAGATGACAATGGTAATACGGCGGTAATTTGGGCAGCGCAAGAGGCTCGCTATGAGATACTAGAGGTGATGATAGCCAAGGGCGCTAAGTTGACAATGACCGATCGCGAAGGCAATACGGCACTACATGTCAGCTGTAAATACATCAATATTTATCCAGATAAAAAAGCAGATTTTATAAAGACAATTCAACTACTATTAGCGGCCGGCTTTGAGGGTGATCAAAAAAACAACTATGGTGAAACGGCGCTCGATTTTGCCCGCCAATGCGATGATAAGCAGATAGTTGCCATTTTAACCGGCAACTATGATCCCGATAATCCGGATGATGCGGCAATTAAAACAGCTGGCATGAGCTTGCTGGAGGCGGTTGAAAACGGTGATTTAGAGGCGGTCGAAGCTAATATAGAAATTGGCGCAGATTTTAATGCGCTGTCGGAAACCGCTGATTACAAAGGCATGACGGCACTCGGTATAGCTGTTCAAAAGCTGAATGTCGCGCTGGTTGACAAGCTGGTGGCAGCCGGTGCCGATGTCAACTTTAAAAATGGCGATGGCCAAACGGCGTTAGCCTCTGTGCTAGGCTATCGGAGAGATCGTTTTTTTGATTTTGAAACGGTTGACAGCCAAGCCGTTGAGCAAATATTTAAATTGCTGTTAGATCATAACTTAAACATAAATGATACAATCGATAACGAGGGTAATACGGCACTGATTAAGGCCTGCTCGTATATTGACCGCAATAGTTGTTACAATGGCTCAACATTGTCCGGCATCGTTGTAAAATGCCTATTAAAGACCGCCGCTGATGTCAACCTGAGCAATCTTAAAGGACAGACGGCGCTGATGCCGTTAGCGCTTGCCACCAGAAGTGAAGTGGCCGACTTGCAAATTGAAATGCTTGAGGCCGGTGCCGATGTCGCCGCGACAGACCAAGACGGCAATACGGTGTTAATGTATGCGGCAAGAAACGGCGAATACAATCAGGCCAAAGAACTGGCTGAATTGTTGTTTGATTTTGGCGATCCGCACTTAGAGGCGGTCAATAATGCCGGACAGAGTGCGCTTGAAATTGCCACTGAGGCAGATAACGAAATGCTAGTGACGTTTTTATTGATGAAAATGTAGCGATAGGGGAGACGACCATGGATACCAGTATGATATTTTTAAACGCTTGTAAAAAAGGCCAAAAGGGGGTTGTACAAGCCTTTATCAAAAAGGGCGGCATCGATTTTGACAAACGCGATCCACTGGGCAATACGGCGCTGTTTTACGCCTGTATGAAAGGTAGCCGCGAAATAGTCAAATTGTTATTGGAAAATGGTGCCGATGCATCTTTGGCAAATAACGCCAGTTTAACACCACTACACGCTGTTGCTAAAAGCGGCAGTAAAGAGATTATTGCATTGCTACTTGAGGGCGGTGCCGATATTAACGTAACCGATAAGACGGGCAAAACGCCTTTGATGTACACATTGGCTGAACAGCGCACCGAAACGGCAAAGTATTTGCTTGACAAAGGTGCCGCCATCGACATTGCCGACGACGACGGGCACAAGGCAATCGACTATGCAACGGCGAACGGCTTAAGGGATATTATCGCCTTACTTTCAGGCGTTGAGACCAGCAACAACTTTGGTAATTCGCCGCTTCATCAGGCCTGCTACAACGAGCAAACAGAAACGGTTAGAGCGTTGTTAGCACAAGATAACAACGATTTAAACAGCGTAAATGACGATGGTAATACACCGCTCCTAATTGCCTGTATCAAGAGCAATTTAATGATAACCAATCTATTGCTGGCAGCGGGTGCCGATCCAAAACAAAGACTTTTAAATGGCAATACGGCGTTACACTTTGCCGCCGGTTGGGGCAACCACTATATCGGCAAGGCATTGCTTGAGGCGGGCGCTGAAATCGATGCCCAGAATGAAGTGGGTGAAAGCGCTTTGCTGATTGCTGCTTTCAATGGCTATAATGATTTTGCAAATATGCTATTAGAAAACGGTGCTAATGCTAATTTGGTCGATAATGATGAGCATTCTGCCTTGTACTACGCTTCTGAAAAAGGTTTTACCGAGATTGTTGAACTGCTGATAATGGCCGGAGCGTTATAGTGATAATATTATTCTGGGCGATTTGTTGTATTCTTAATAGTTTAGTTGTTGGTATTCTTATCTAAAAAATGGTTAAAATGAGTTGTTGCAAGATTAATGCTTGTAGTATATAATTATTAACGAAAATTGATTAGTGTTTTCAAAGAAGTGTAATTTAGTTTAGAAAAATAAATAATAAGCTTTTATTTGCAATTGGATTATTTAAGAAAAATAGCGGAGGTATATCATTGGATTTGGCAAGCGGTGTTTGGGGAGATGTTTTTGTAGGATTAGTAGGAGGTTTTTTAGTTGCAGTTGTTAATCAGATAGCAAAAATAGTAAAAAATAAACGTTTGGAAAAAAAATTTCCTATTTCTGGAAGATATGTTACAGAATTTGAAGATGAGGAAAATGGCGAAAAAATATCTTATACTGCCCTAGCAAATTTGAAACAAGAAGGCAAAAAAATAAAAGGAATTACAACAGAAAATGGTAGGAAATATATATTAGAAGGAGAGATTTCATCTGGAGGTCATATACATGGGATTTACTATTCAGAAGATCCAATTGACATGGGGGTAGGGAATTTTTTCTTAAAAATTGATGGCAAGAGAAATATGTTTGGATTATGGTCGGGATATGATTCCATCAATGATAAAATTAATTCAGGAAGATATATTTTCAAACCAATTAAAGAAACAATAGAAATAAAGAATATGGAAAAATTATATTTTCCGCATATAATTGCAATTGCAGATAAGCAATTAGGTAGTCATTATGTTACGATTGAAATGTTAAATAGATGCATTGAAAACCCTGAAAAATATGTGTGTAAAGTAGCTATTGATACATCAGATAAACGTGTTGTCGGATTTTATATTTCTTATATTCTTTTACCAGAAGAAATAGATGAAATAGTTGTAATAGATCAAAAAATAGTTCCTCGAATGTTAAAATGTGCACCCATAATTGGAGTTATTAAGACGGTAGCTGTAGATGGAGCTTACCAAGGTAAAAGTGTAGGAACCTCACTTTGTCAAGATAGCATAGAAGAATTCTTAAAGAGAAATGTTCGGACGATATGTACTGTTGCTTGGAAGAGTATTCAAGGAACTAATTTAAAAGGGGTTTTAAAAAACTTAAAATTTGATGAGCTAGTAGAACTGAAGGAATACTGGAAAGAAGATAGCGTAAAAAATGGTTTTGATTGTCCAGTTTGTGGAAAACCACCATGTGTTTGTTCTGCGGTTATTTATGGTTTAAATATTATTACGTAAATGATAGTTAATGATTGCTTATTAATAATAGCTTAATGATAAAAAATGTAATTTTAATACAAAGCAATACAGTAGGAAGAGGTGAGTACCGTGTCAATTTCGGTTAGATTGAATAATAAAGATGAAGAGCTTTTTAAATCATATGCTAAATCAAAAAACATGACATTGTCACAGCTTGTTAGAAATGCCGTTTTTGAAAAAATTGAAGATGAATACGATTTGCAAGTGTTCAAAGAGGCATTGGCAGAATACAAAGAAAATCCGACGACTTATTCACATCAAGAAGTGACTAAGGCGAGTAGCGTTATCGGATAGGCAATTATCGGCTCATTTGTCAAATATGTGATGATGAATTGATTATTTTAGCACTTTCAGTAGGACATCGAGGTCAGATATACAAGTAGCCAGCTATTTTGTAGTTGTTGCTAGAAAGTGAATATCATCAACGTGCTCTTTCGCTCTTGACAGAGGGCTTAAAAAGCTTTAGAATACTGATAGTAACAGAT
>PDWJ01011812.1_pt1 | contig 11889 bp, 7 predicted proteins | sample 1430881 | NCBI WGS metagenome assembly PDWJ01 (sample SAMN01162460, study PRJNA174530) | Oral metagenome, whole genome shotgun sequencing project. | biome: Marine environment; feature: Marine mammal; material: Swab sample of the gingival sulcus; isolation source: swab sample of gingival sulcus... | reverse complement strand
CACGTGTGAGGTGGAAATGGTGATACCCCGCGCCTTTTCTTCCGGAGCGTTATCAATCTGGTCGAATTTCTTGGTTTCACCACCGAACTTTTCACTCTGTACCACCGACAGCGCCGCTGTCAGGGTTGTCTTACCGTGGTCAACGTGACCGATCGTACCCACATTCACGTGCGGTTTCGTACGCTCAAACTTATCCTTCGCCATTGGAGTAACCCCATCAAGAAAGCTATAACTGGTGCCCATTGGCAGAGTCGAACTGCCGACCTCATCCTTACCAAGGATGCGCTCTACCGCCTGAGCTAAATGGGCCAATAATTAATAAATTCCATACCCAACCATATTTAATTCGATTGGAGCGGGTGATGGGAATCGAACCCACACCATCAGCTTGGAAGGCTGAGGTTCTACCATTGAACTACACCCGCATCTAACGAATTATTCCACGGCAGCCATTCAGGAGAAGAATGGTGGAGGGAGAAGGATTCGAACCTTCGAAGGCTGAGCCAACAGATTTACAGTCTGTCCCCTTTGACCGCTCGGGAATCCCTCCGACTGGAAAGTCGCGCATTCTGAGCCAATCAATTTGCAATGTCAACTGACAACATGAGAATTTCCTATAAAATATCCGACCCAATCATCAATTTCCGAAAGGACCGCGGTTTGTATCAATTTTATAGATCAAATCCACGCTTTGTTGTATACCACTGGTCGCTTCTAGCTGCAGTTTTTTATTAATATCATAAGTGACGGCTATTTTTTGTAACGAATCAAACAAACCAACAATATATTTAACATACAGCTTCGGCCCCAGCCGCTTACCCAGCGACAATTCACTCTGCTTATAATCACCACCGGTGGCGTTCAAGCCAACATCATCCAGCCCCAACGATCCGCCCAACTGCTGCGCCAGACTTTCGCCGCCGGAAAGCCCCAGCCCGGTCACCGCCTGTGAAAGAATGGCACTTTCAGCACCTTTGACACCGGACAAGGCATGACCGGTCAGCAGGTAACTCAGCGTGTCAGTCTGTGTTTGTGGTGGTGTTGAAAACAACGATGACTCCGGATTTCTTACCGTACCATTCACAGCAATCCCCACAGTAATATCATTTTCCACCTCACGCGTTGCCCGTACATCCAGCCCCGGATTATCGACAGGCCCACTAAACAACAAGCGCCCTCGCTCAATTTTCAGATTCTGACCATAGGCTTTATACACACCATCAATCACATTCAGCCTGCCCTCTGCAACAATATCCTGCCGATTACGCAGGAGACGCATTCTACCGGTCATCCGCGCGTCGAGACCAAAACCACTGAACGATACCCGTTCTCCCAGCTCAATCATTACATCGGGCCGGATATACAGGGGCTTGCCGGAATCCGGAGCAATCGTGACTTTACGTGGCTGTGGCCGACCTTTGCCGACAATCACAATATCATCAGAACGTACACTGGCGCTGGACGGCAGCTCACGCAAGGTTACTGTCGTTTCCGGAATACGCACGGTGCCGGTAATCACCACTGATTGCGGCCCGGCCTTGACATTCAGATCCGGCGAGACTTTAGCCTGAATTTCATGGCTGTTCATCAGCAGCAGATCCTGTCCGGCAATACGCACATCAGCACTCCAGTCTGGCAACTGCGCCAGACGCAAAGTACCGTTAGCCGTCAACTGCCCACTGCCTGCCCGCAGCGTACCGTTTATCGACAGCTGATCAGCCCGATTGGCCTGCACAGTCAGGTTAATATCATTAAGTCGCGAACCGGTTTCCGGCAAATACAACGAGCCATTCTGCAGCCTGAGCGCACCCGTAACCTGAGGCCTATTTAACAGACCTGCAACACGCACATCACCGGTGACACTACCTTTTAGTGCATCCACCTGTGGCGAGAAACGCTGCAACCTGGTGATACTTGGCATATTGAGCGTGGTACGCAAATCCACACGGTGTTGATTATTTTCCGGCGACAGTATTACCTGCCCCTGGGTGCGCAGCTGGCCATGCCCGACCACATCCAGCCGTGCTTCAATGGTGGCATTACGATTATTCAGCACCAGATCAGCTCGTGCGTTGGTGTAACGGAACGTGTCTTTACGCCCGCGTTTTGACACCACCACCATCACATTATCCGGCAACTGCACATTGACGCGGGCAAACGGCTTACCGCCCCGCTGCTCAAACTGATAATCAGCACTCACCCGCCCCGGTAACTGGATATTATCCGGCAGGAAAGACCGTGCCATTGCCAGCGGTATCTGTTGCAACTGCCCCTTGGCCACCAGGCCGCCGGGTGCCGACCAGTCTGCCTGCGTACACAAACGCGCATTCTGGCGGTTGACCAGACAGGAGTTTGTCACCGTTACGGCTTTATCAGACGCACTCATCCGGATCGGTGCGGTCAGCTGCCAGTCTCCGGCCACCGTATCGCGCAGAGCCAGCGTATTCACAGCACCGTCCCACCGGCCACCCTTCAAACCACCGCTGACACTGACATTGAGTTTGCCGTCCTTGTGTACTGCCGCCAATGTTCCGGAATGGCGCTCAACGGTGCCCTGCCCCTTGATTTCAGCATGGGTCAACACATGATCACCCTGCTGAAGATTACGTAGCACACCCTGTACATGATATTCAGCCCCGCTCTGACTGATATTAATATCCAGCGCCTGTACCGACGTATCCTGATAGCGTACATTGCTGCCCTTGAGGAAGCCTTTAAGCTGTGGTCGCGCCAATGTACCCCGCACGGTGCCTTCGCCCTGCAGGCCACCGGCCAGACCCGGCCAAGCCTGAGCCAGATTCCGGCCATTGATTTTCCAGCTCAGGTTCAGCGGCTCACTGACATCGCCCTGCAGTGCCAGTTGGTTATTCCCTCCGGCTGATACCTGCACACCCGCCAGGCTGATTTTCTCACCCCGCAGACTGACCGCCCCCCTGGCCGTCAGTGGACGCCCGTCTACCTGTCCACTCAGGCGGGCAACCTGCACGGTCAGATTTGGCCCGTCCAGCTGACCGCTGAGGGTGCCATTGCCTTTAGCACTGGCCTTCACCCCCGGTACCAGCTGACCGATATTCCGCGCATCCAGTTGCCAGTCCAGCCCGGCACTCTTACCAAGACTGCCGTTGAGCTTGACCGTATTCTGCCCGGAATTCAGCAGCACATTATGCGCTGTGACATTTTTCCCATCGCTAGTCACCTCACCGCTCAACTGCACCGGATATTGCCTCACCCGACCCGTCAAGGTATTGACCCGCACAGCAAAACGCGAACTTTCCAGCGCCCCCTTGAGATGACCATGACCACGCAACTGCCCATCCAGTGCCGGATTCAGCTGAACCAGCTTCCTGGCATCCAGCTGCCAGTCGATACCCCTGACCTCATCCAGCGAGCCGTTCAATCGCACGGCATTCGCGCCGACATTCAGCCGCAACTGACTCAATTGTAACTGTTTCTTATCCCTTAACTGTACGGTTCCCAGCGCATTGACCGGGAAACCCCGCACCCGCCCGTTCAACTCGGCAATATTCAATGTCATCAGTGCCGCCTCCAGATCACCTTTCAGATGACCCCGCCCTTTAAGCTGACCATCCAGCGCCGGTGACAACTGTACCAGTTTCGGCGCATTCAGTGACCAGCCCAGCCCGGTCTGCTCATCCAGCACTCCGTTCAGATTCAGGGTATTTTCACCGACATTCAGTAACAACTTGTTCGCCGACAGCCGCTGCCCCTGTAGACTGACATGACCAGAAGCACTCAGCGGATAATCCATCACGCGACCATTCAGCTGCACAATCTGCACGCTCAGTTGCGAATCATCAGTCAAACCACGAATTGCACCCTTACCCTGCAGACTGCCGCGCAATGACGGATTAATATCAGCCAGACGCGGTGCATTCAGCCGCCAGTGGATACCCTGCCGTTGATTAACTCGCCCATCCAGCCGGACACGATTCTGCCCCAGTGATACCTGCAAATCATCGACGGCAAACCCACCTTTCTTCCGGCTCAGGCCACCCTGGGCATTGAGCGGAAAACCATTCACCCGTCCGCTTAACTGCGCCACCTCCACAGCAAACTGCGAGCCATCCAGACGACCGGACAGCTTGCCGTTGCCTTTCAGCTGCCCCTGCAATCCCGGAGCCAGCTCAGCCAGTGCTGGAGCATCCACACGCCAGCGAACCCCCTTATCAGTATTCGCTGCACCATCCAGAAGCACCCTGTTCCGCCCAACATTCAGGCGCAAATTATTCGCGGTCAGTACCTGATCAGCCAGCCGCACCTCACCTGCCGCCTGCAGCGGATATTCCTTAACCTGACCGGTCAGTTCTTCAATCCGCAGTGCCAGTCGCGAACCATCCAGCAGACCTTTCACATTACCCTTGCCTTGTAACTTGCCAGCCAGCTCCGGATGCAGTGTTTTCAGATCCGGTGCCACAAGCTCCCAGTTGATACCGCTCAACTCATCAGTCTGACCATTCAGGCCAAGCCGGTTCTCACCGACATGAATCTGCAGATTTTCAGCGGACAACCGCTTACCGTCAACGCGCACCGCCCCGGCAGCCTGCAACGGATAACCCTGAACCTGCCCGGTCAGTTCCGCAATCTGCAATACTGCCCGCCTCATCAGCCTGACCGTTAAGCGTCACCCGGTTATCGCCGACATTGATCTTTAAATCTTCCGCTGACAGCTGCTTACCTTCAATGCGTATCGCACCCACTGCGGCCACCGGATAATCGCTCACCTCCCCGGCCAGCTGATCAATCCGCAGTGCCAGCCTTGAACCATCCAGCAAACCTTTGGCGTTACCCTGTCCTTTCAGCTGCCCGGATAATTCGGGGTACAACTGCTCCAGCTTCGCCGCCGTCAGTGACCAGTCGATGCCCTGCGTTTCATCTGCCACACCATCCATTTGCAGCTGATTATCACCCACTTTCAGCTGTAAATTCCGCGCGGTAATCACCTGATCCTGTAAGGCCAGATGCCCTTCAGCAGCCACCGGATAATCCATGACCTTACCGACCAACTGCTCTATGCCCAGCTGAAACGCCGAACCGTCCACTTTGCCGGACAACATGCCCTGCCCCTTCAGGGTGCCGTTGAGATCAGGGTGGAACTGGCTGAGCTGTTCCGCAGCCAGCTGCCAGTTGATATTGAGTTGCTCATCTGCCTGCCCACTGGCCGTCAGGCGATTATCCCCCACCCGCACATCCAGCGCCCGCAGCAGCAAATCCTTACCCTGCAATTCGGCATTCAGAGTGGCATCCAGCGGAAACTCACGCAGCCTGCCTTCCAGTCGGGTCACTTCCAGTTTCGCTACCGGCTCAGCCTCAAAATTACCTGAACTGTTCAGTGCCAGCGTAATATCACCTTTAATATCCTTACTGAAGAATTCCGGTTTGAAATTTTCTGCCGCCCCCTGCAAATTCCAGTCCAGATACGGCGACCAGACCAGCTTGCCCTGCAACGTCGCATTACCGGCGCGGCTGTTCAGGCGCACATCCTCCAGCATCATGCCTTCAAGATTACCTTCGCCCAGCATATTGACCTGATACTCCGGATAAGACGCATATTGCCAGTGACCTTTCAGCTCCGCCTGATAAGCCTGTAATTCACCACTGGCGGCCAGCATTAGCTCACCGCTGCCCAGTACCTTACTGTCAGCATTAATCCGTGCATTTAACTGCAGAGGGTGTGGCTCATCCAGCCCCATTTCACCGCTGGCCTGCATCAGTAAAGCCTGAAACTGCCCTTGCAGAATGCCATCCAGTTTTTCCAGATACAGCGTATCGGATCGCGTATAAGCCTCCAGCACCACATCACGGATAATGATTTCGGTTTCGCCCTGATTGATGACCAGCTCATCCAGCGAAACATTATCCAGCTCCGCTTCAACCGGCAACCGCAAATCCGGCAATACAAACGGCTCATACGGCTTATCTTCCGAGGGGGGTAAATCAACCACCAGTTTTCTGGCAGTCAGCTGTTTCACCACCAGGTTCAGTGGAAATTTCAGCTCAATGTTCGGCTTAAATACCGCCTGCTGCGCTTCAACCCGGATACCGTCATTTTCCCAGACCAGACTCTCGGCTTCGACCTGACTCACCAGTGTCCCGCCCACTTTGTGCAGAGTCAACGACGGCAGGGCACGCTCAGCCAGCTGTACCAGCAAACCGGTTCCGGTCTGGGTCAGCGACAACAAGGCAAGGGCACTAACCAGCAAAACCACCACCAGCAACAACACCAGTAATGGATGCACGACAAGGTATTTAAAGAGATTTTTCACCCGACCATCCCAGATTCAACAAGCCCCTGATTATAAATCCGGCCCAAGACTAAAATAGAAATGTATATCACTGGCATCATCCTCAGGTACCGCCAGATCCACCCTGATCGGCCCTAATGGTGACTTGTACCGTGCACCGATACCGTAGCCGACATCAAAACCAAAATCATCCCACTCATCAAACGCCGATCCGGCATCGACGAATGCCGCCAAGCCAATGGTTTCCGTCACAGGGTACTCATACTCGGCACTCAGCACCAGCTTGTGCTTACCGCCGACCACATTCCCCTCAGCATCTTTTTCACCAATAGATTCAAAGCGATAGCCACGTACCGAGTTCTGGCCGCCCGTAAAAAAGCGCAGTGACTTCGGCAGGCTGCTAAACTCATCGGTCATGGAAGTAGCAAACTCACCGCGGACGATTGCTTTGCCCTTATGCTCAAAAGTGTACAGGTATTTACCTTCCAGGCTGGCCTGCAACAGCGTCAGGTCACTCAACAGGTTTTCATGCGCCCCCTGCACCTCGGCTCTGACCCGCCAGCCCTCAGTAGGAAACAGGGCATCATCACTTTCGGTCTTACTGACCCGCGCACCGAACAGGGTCAACTGGGAAGTCACCTCATCCGCACCATCCACCTGGGTCTTTTCATTCAGATAACTGATAAACGCGGCCTGCTTCCAGCCACTGCTATTCAGCCGGTTATAATTCACCTCAAACTCCAGCTTCTCGCCCTTGATATCTTTATTGTCACTCTTACTCCAGTCAACCACAAAACTGGCGTATTCATTCTCCGGATCCCATAATGGCACCGTATAAGCCGCACCAATAGCCGGATCATTTTGTGACAGGCGCAGCTTGCCTTCCATCTTGTGCCCGCGACGATTGACCCAGTGTGCTTCCATACCGGTTTCAATACGCAGCCCGGTATCGGTGGCATAACCCAACGTTGCACTATAGGTATAACGGTCACGGCGCACGGTGGTGATTTCCACCGGCACCTGCTGATTCTCAGCTGCTCCGAAACGACTGCTGACCTGAACATCCTTGTAATAACCACTGCTCTCCAGCACGCGGCGTTGATCAAGCAGCACATCAGAGTCATAGGTTTGCCCCTGCTTGACACGGATATAGCGATTGATAAAACGCTGATCCAGAACATCCTGCTCCACACTAACCGGGCCAAACTGATAACGCTTGCCGGTTTCAAAGGCCAGTTCAATATCAGCGGTACGGTTATCCACATTCACCAGCACCTGATGCCGGGTAAAACTGGCATCAAAGAAGCCCAACCGACTCGCTGTGCGGCTCAGCTGTGTTTTAAAATCTTCGTAATGACTGTTGACGAAAATATCGCCCTGATCATAAGGTTTCCTGGCCATTAAGGCAGAAAATTCCTTCAGATTTTTACCACCACCCTCCAGGGAAATATTCTGCTCTCTGACCCTGACCGGCTGGCCGGGTTTAACCGCAATATTCAACTGCCAGCAGTTATTTTCCCGTGCCGAGGTCATATCGAACTGTGCAGAAAAGTAACCCATTGCCTCAGCCCCTTCGACCAGTTTTTCATCAGAGGCTGCCATAAACCGCTCTACCCGCTCCGGAGATGACTCACAATCCAGATTCCGCAGGGAAGGCAGAAATGCTTTCAGGTTGTTGGCCAGCTTTTCGGAGGCACCACTAACATTGACTGCCACCGGTGATTGCTCCAGATTCAGTAAGGCTGAGGCTTCCTTCTCTTTCTTATCGGCTGCCGGCACTCCGCTGCTGAATAACAGCCCCGGCACCACCAGTAAAGTCCACCAGCCTGATTTATCCGCTGTATCCGCCATAAGTATTCCTACTGCTCAAAAACCCATTCAAGCAATTGATCCTGTAAAGCCTGCCCCACACTACCGGCACGCCGACCATTCTGCTGCATGACAATCACCATCCGTTTACCACTGCGGGTCAGCATATAACCGGCAATCGCCGCAACATTGCGCAATGTTCCGGTTTTCAGCCGACTACGGCCTTTTTGCACGCTGTTACGAAACCGCCGCGCCAGCGTGCCATCCTCACCCAGCAGTGGTAAGGAGTTCAGCAATTCCGGCATATAAGGATCATGCCAGATGGCCTGCAACAAGGTGCCGAGCTGGTCAGCACTGATGCGGGCATCACGCGATAAACCGGAGCCATTATCAATGAAGATCCCGGTGGTCGGCACACCCTGCTGCCGCAACACATCCATGACAGCCAGACGGCCTTTTTCCAGTGTCGCAGGTGCACCATAACGCTTTGCACCTGTGCTCAACATTAAGTGGCGCGTCATGACATTATTACTCCACTTGTTAATCAGCCGCACCTGCTCTGCCAATGGCCGCGAAGTATGCACATGAAAACGTGTATCGGTCGCTTGCACCCGCCCGGTCTGTAAACCACCACCGAGATAACCCCCCTGATCCTCCCAGAACGATTTAAAGGCATTAAATACATGTTGTTGTGGTGATGAAACCAGACGCTGTAACACTCTCTGGCCACAACTGTCAGCAAACTTACCCCGGATCAACAACTTGCCATCCGGCTGCAAAACAACCACCGGCCGCAAATGACTACCTCGGCACCGTCCGCTGACCAGCTCCAGCTGGTTATCAATCATAGTACGATTCAGAGGCGGCAGTGTGCTGATATTTACGCTACCGGCAGCGGCATCAGGTGAGAATAAAAAGCGGGTGGCATTAAAATTAAACATCAGTGCTGCCGGTGACGCGTTATAGACCCGGGTTGGCTGATTATCAAACGCACCGGGATCAAAATCCGGCACCTCAAAAAAACTGTCATCAAGAATCAGATCGCCGCTAATTTCCCGGATACCTTTCTGGCGCAGCTCATGCACCAGCTGCCAGAATGTTTCGTAAACCAAAAAAGGATCGCCATAGCCCTTCAACACCAGATCCCCTTGTAGCACGTCCCCCTGCAACTCCCCCCGCAACCAGGCCTCAGTATCCCAGCTCCAGGCCGGACCAAGCACTTTCAGCGCTCCCCAGGTGGTAACAACTTTCATGGTTGAAGCCGGATTACGCGGCACATCCGAGTTATATTGCAGCAAAGGTAAATCCGCATTCACATCACGAACAAAAATACTCACCGTTTGCGGGTCGACCTTTTTTTTCTTCATGTATTTTTGCAGTGATTCTGGCAATGCCTGAACTTCCTGTGTACGTACAATCAGCTGCCGGGCTGGCAGGGGCTCATTGACAACAGTTTGCACTGCCTCCGAATCGGCCTTCGCCGCAGCAGCCAGTAACGGCAGGAATAGCCACAGAATAAACCCACAAAGAGAATAAAAATTAGTCATTATTTTAAAGATAAGCCCCTATTAATCACCAGCACTGATTCAGTGCCCAAGGTCAGCCAGCTCAAGCACCTCAATCCTATCACCCCGATCACACCAGCGCACATCAAAATCATACAGCTGCATGGCATACTGATGGTCATCCTGTTGCGACAAACGGTAGGATGGCCGTGGATCCTGCTGTAAAATCTGCTCAATCAGCAACCGTATATCAGTCTTCTGCCGCACGGCGTGCAGTCGGCATTGCTCCTCAGCCAGCGGCGAAAAAACGACGGTTCTTTCAGCGGCTGGTGCTACTGCGGCAAAACCACCCGTAGCCTCAAGAGCATCGGCATAGGGCAAATAAGGCTTAATATCCAGAACCGGCGTGCCATCCAGCAAGTCCAGGCCGGAAACCTGCAATACAATTCCACCAGTTTCATGCGCAATGCCTTCCAATTTGACCACCGACAAACCCAGCGCATTCGGCCTGAACATGGATCGGGTGGCAAACACACCCAAGCGCTGGTTTCCACCCAGCCGGGGCGGCCGCACGGTGGGTTTCCACCCAGCATCTGCGGTGGCATGAAAGTAAAAAATCAACCAGAGATGTGAGAATGGTTCCAGCCCGCGTACAATATCGGGCTGTGAAAACTCAGGCAATAACCGTACCTCCCCCCGTGCTGCCGTCACCAGGCCCGGCTGACGCGGAATACCAAACTTCTCCCGATAACAGGAGCGGATAGATGCAATCGGTTGCAGGCTGACTTCACTGTCCGACATAAAAATAACTGTTAGCCATAAAGACTGGCCTGATACCCCATGTACACCAAAAGCAAACCCTTACAGACACTGCCAAATGGTGCGTATAACCTGATAACATGACCTTTGATCCAGTTTATTATGTTTTAGCCAAATCAATAGACTAAATGTATAAACCTGACATCAATTTATTTAGTGACCTCATGAAGCAAGAACTTTCATGGAAGAATCAGTACAGAGAAATGTTCAGGGAAATATATCGTGCACCAGAATAAATCTATATTTTATATCGCCTCAGTATTCTTGCTCATTATCTTCCCGACTTCTGCCTCTACGACTTTTGAAACGCACGAATTATACAAATTATCAGATAATGAAGATTACTATCAGAGAGCTGATATTATTGCCATCGTGAAAACAATAAGCGGGACGATGGCTTTTACAGAAGAGAAGGATGAAAATGAGATTAAGGTATCCAGCAAAGTACTCATCCCAATCAAAGGCACCCAGCAAGCTGCAGAACTTACAATATATGGTGGGGCCGCTGAAGTTAATGCGGAATACATGGCAATTCTGAAATGGGATAAAGTAGTTAAAGGTTACCGTTTTCTCTCACCTGACATGAATCACTCTATTGATAAGACTTACCTACCTGGCATTTCTGTTTCAACAACCCAGGGACTTTCCAAGCAACGAATAGCTACAATCAAAACACTAAATGCCCGCAGCCAGTCTATAATAGAAGATTGGGTAAAAGAAACATTTGGTTTTCAGAGTGAAGTCATTATACATAAAAATTGGTTCTACTTCCCGGATTGCAAAGTTCATCTCCAAGAACATTGCGAAAGAGATTTTAAACGGATTCAGTTTATGCTTAAAAAGTTAAAGAAATAAAACCTCCTAACACAACAATGCCCGCACAAAAGCGGGCATTGTGGTCATGCTCTCAAACAGACACGCGTTTATTCGGCCATCAGCTTTTCATACTTTAGCTGTAACTCGGCCTTACTCTCTTCATGGTCAGGGTCATTAGGGATACAATCCACCGGACACACTGCCACACATTGCGGCTCATCGAAATGCCCGACACACTCGGTACAACGCTGCGGGTCAATTTCGTAGATTTCATCACCCGGGGAAATCGCATTGTTCGGGCATTCAGGCTCGCACACATCACAGTTGATGCATTCATCAGTTATCATCAATGCCATCGGCAAGACTCCTAGGTAAATTCAGATTGGCGCAATTCTAGCAAGCATCAAATCGCAAGCAAATAAGCCATAATTGTTCACGGTCTTGCAGCTTAACACCCGTCAGCCCGCCGGACGTTGACGAAAGTCAGTCACGCCCATTTATTAATGCTGTACCCGCTCATTTAGCGGTGTCTGAGCAATTTTTTCCTGTAGGGCCTGCAGCACCCGTGGTGAAACAAAGCGCGACACATCACCGTTCAACTTGGCCACTTCTTTCACCAGCGTTGATGAAATGAAGGAAAAACTCTCTCCCGGCATTAAAAAGACGGATTCAACTTC
>PDWJ01007632.1_pt1 | contig 11891 bp, 5 predicted proteins | sample 1430881 | NCBI WGS metagenome assembly PDWJ01 (sample SAMN01162460, study PRJNA174530) | Oral metagenome, whole genome shotgun sequencing project. | biome: Marine environment; feature: Marine mammal; material: Swab sample of the gingival sulcus; isolation source: swab sample of gingival sulcus... | reverse complement strand
CGCAAGTTTAGTGACTTTAGGTCAGCCGGGCACCCTAAAGGGGAAGATCCTGGACAAAGAGACAAATGAGCCGATACCTTTTGCCAGTATTGTGCTGGAGAATGGTGGCACCCAAGTGGGAGGAACAACCTCGGACTTTGATGGTTTATATACTATCAAGCCTATCCCCCCCGGAACCTACGATCTCAAAGCGAGTTCTGTAGGGTATAAGCCGGTAATGATTCAAGGTATGGTGATTAAGGCCGGTGCTATAGAATTCTACGATGTTAAGATGTCTTCTACTAAGATAGAGCTTACAGAGGTAGAGGTGGTAGAATATAAGGTGCCGCTTATTCAAAAAGATAAGACTCAGACAGGAGAGACGGTAACTAAGGAGGACATTGCAAAAATGCCTAACCGTAATGCTAACTCCATTGCTTCTAGTGTGGGAGGTGTGTTTTCTGAAGATGGTGAGCGTGGTAGTGTGCGTGGTGCCCGTTCTGAAGAGACCGTTACTTATATAGATGGTGTGAAAGTAATTGGTGGTGCCACTTTGCCTGCTTCTGCTTTGGAGCAAGTAAGTGTGATGTTGGGTGGTACACCGGCTATGTATGGCGATGCTACCGGTGGTATTATTTCTATTACTACCAGAGGCCCTTCTCGTCAGTTTAATGGAGGTTTGGAGTTGAACACTTCTAAATTTTTGGATCCTTATGGACATAGTACTGCCGAGTTTAACTTAACAGGACCTTTATTTAAAGGTAAAGATAAAAATGCAGCCACTTCTCTGCTTGGTTTCTTCTTGGCAGGTAATGTTACATATAAGGAGTCTGCTCAATACTATGCTAATGGTGTCACACGTGCTACCGATGCTTTTATAGACAGAATAAAGGATAGACCTGTTGTTAAGTCTTTGCAAGGTAATGCTTATGGTATCAACCCTTTGGCAGCTTATACTACTTCTAATGATCTTGAGAGTGTGAAAGCTACACCTAACAATGGTAATCTTAGTGCTAGTGCTACTGCAAAAATAGATGTAAAGACTTCAAAGAATACCAATCTTACTTTGGGTGGTTCTTTCAACTATAATAAAGGACGTGATTTTAGTTGGGCTAATAGCGTTTATAATTCTGAAAACAATGCTTTAAGCACAGGTTATACATGGAGAACCTATGCTAAATTTACACAAAAGTTTCCTGCAAATAAAGAAAGTAATAGTTTGATCAAAAACTTTTTCTATTCTTTGCAAGCAGATTATACTAAGTCGCATAATAAATGGGAAAGTGATAAGTTTGAGGATGATTTATTTAAGTATGGTTATCTTGGTAAGTATGCTACTTATAAAGCTCCTTCTTTCCAATTTGGTTATGATTCTATTACAGGAACTAGTAATGTAAATATTCTTACCAGTTGGGATAATGACACATCGGTAATTTTTAATGCTTATGAAGACAATATGGCCTTGGCAAACTATACCAATCAGTTTTATGAGTTTTATCCTGAAACATATTGGCATCCCAGTTTAGAAGCCATACAAAGGGGGCAAGGTTTGTTGAATGGAGAGAGTCCTAGCAGGATATATGGTATGTGGACCCCTTATGGTGTGCCTTATTCTAACTATGGTGAGAGTGAAAAAACACGTTTGGGTGTAAATGCAAATGCTGCTTTGGATATAGGTTCTCATGAGGTAAAATTTGGTTTCCAATACGAGCAAGAGCAAGATAGAAGTTATGGTTATGCTCCTAGCGGACTTTGGAAATTGATGAGAGATTATGCCAATTATCATATTGAACAGTTAGACAAAGCCAACCCTTATTTTGTGTATTCTGATGGTATATTCTCACAGGACGAGACCCCTAGTGGTACTTTTATGGATACTGTATTGTACTATAGAAAATACGATGAAGCTTCTCAGTGGACTTTTGATAAAAAATTGAGACAACGTTTGGGCTTGGAAGTGAATGGTACTGATTTTATTGATATAGATTCTTATGATATGGAGAATAATACCGTAAATGTATATGATCAAGATGGTAAAATGAGGACTGTGGCTTTAAGTGAACCTTTGGATGTAAGTATGTTTAGTCCTGATGAATTGTATCGTAATGGTGATGGTGTAATGTATGCTTATGGTTATGATCATACCGGTAAAAAATTGAAAGGACATCAGAGTTTTGATGATTTCTTTACCAAGAAAAATGAAGATGATGACTTCTTACGTCATGTAGGAGCTTTTCAACCTGTGTATATGGGTGGTTATATTCAAGATAAATTCGACTTTAATGGTGACTTGGTGGTAAATGTAGGTGTAAGGGTAGATAGATATGATGCCAATCAATTGACCTTGAAAGATCCTTATTTGTTCTTCCCTGCCAAAACAGCCGGAGAATTGTCTGCTGCTGATTATGCTGCATTAGGTAGTCGCCCTGGTAATATCGGTGACGATTATGTAGTATATGTAGATAATATAGAAAACCCAACTGCTATTAAAGGATATCGTGATGGTGATACCTGGTATAATGCAGTAGGTGGCGTGGTAGACAATCCTTTGACAGAGGTAGGAAATGGAGCAGATGTGAGACCTTATTTGCAAAACCCTTCGCAGTCGCAAGCTATTCAGCGTGCTGCTTTCAAAGATTATGATCCGCAGTGGTCTGTAGTGCCCCGTTTATCATTCTCTTTCCCTGTATCTGACGAAGCTTTATTCTTTGCCCACTATGATGTGTTAACACAGCGTCCTTTGAGTTGGAATAGATTTGATCCTACTCAATATATGTGGTATGCCGGTAAAGCGGGTGAGACTTATACTAACCCTGATTTGAAACCTAAGAAAACCATAGACTATGAATTGGGTTTCCAACAAAAATTGAATGCCACTTCATCTTTGAGTATTACTACTTATTATAAAGAGATACGTAATTTGATACAGTTTTCACGTTTTGTAGGTGCTTATCCTATATCTTATTACACTTTCAAAAATGTAGACTTTTCAACGGTGAAAGGTTTGACTTTGACTTATGATTTGCGTAGAACTAAAAATGTGAGGTTAAGAGCTTCTTATACTTTGCAGTTTGCAGATGGTACAGGTGCAGATAGAACGGCTACTCAAGCGCTTATTAAAGAAGGTAAGCCTAATTTAAGAATGTTGAACCCTTTGAAAGAAGACCGTCGTCATGCTATTAATATTTCTTTAGATTATCGTTATGGTAGTGGTAAAAATTATAATGGTCCTGTAATCAAGCGTAAAGATAAAGCTCCATTGCAGTTGTTAGCTAATACAGGAGCTGTTCTTACTGTAAATGGAGGATCCGGTAAGCCTTATACTCGTTCTTCTCAGGTGAAAAATGCTATTGTAGGGGGAGCTAATATATTGAAAGGTACTTATTATGGTTCGCGTTTACCTTGGTCTTTTAGAATAGATTTTAAGATAGATAAAGAATTTACTTTCAAATTTGGTGATAAGAAGAACGCAAGAACAGGTATGTTGAACACTTATCTTGCTATTAATAATATCTTTAATATGAGGAATATAAAGCAAGTTTATTCTTATACAGGCGATCCTGATGATGATGGTTTCTTAGCGTCTTCTCTAGGTAAAGAAGAAATGGCTACTCAGCTTGATCCTGCCGCTTATGCATTGTTGTATTCTACTTACATAAACAGACCTTGGCATTTTAGTTCTCCTCGAACTATTAGACTTGGTGTCATATTTAGTTTCTAATTTTGAAAAGCATATATAACATATAAAAAGATATAGAATTATGAATAAAATATATAAATCAATAGCATTGCTAGCCTTGGTGTTTATGTTTGTAGGGCAGGGGTATGCCCATCTTCCACGTGGCACTAAGCAAAAAAAAGCAGTAAAAGAAAACAGAGCGGAAGGTTGTTTGAGACCTACGGCTTACAATTTTCTTGATATTAATAATGTAAAATCTCGTATCAATACGGGAGGTAATATGTGGTACCCACCCGGAGAACAGATTCCTCAGTATTTTGTACCTGCCAATTCCAATAAAACATCACTTTTTTCAGGTGCTATTTGGATAGGTGGTTTAGATGAGAATGGACAGTTGAAAATTGCAGCTCAAACCTTTGGATCTTCTGGTGTAAACTATTGGACAGGTCCTTTGACTGTAGATGGTACAGCTGCTGTAGATGAAGCTACTTGTTCGCAATACGACAAACAGTGGGTAATTACCAAATCAGATGTACAATTGTTTAGAGCATGGTTTAATTCTACGAATCAGGCTGACGAGTTTCCTAATTATAAAGTGCCGGACGTGATTCTAAACTGGCCCGCGCATGGTAATACTAGTAAAAAACAATCGTATTATATGGCGCCTTTCTTCGATGTGGATGAAGATGGTACTTATAATCCTTTAGAAGGTGGAGATTATCCTTATTATGATTTTACCAATGAGTTGTGTCCAAATAATTTTAAAGGTGTGGCAGACTATAAGCCGGAACCTACACCCGATACCAAAGATAGTACTGTGTCAGGTGGTTTGTTGGTGGATCAAGTGTTAAAAGGAGACCAAACTGTATGGTGGGTAATGAATGATAATGGTAATGCGCATGATGATCCCAATGGTGCTTCTATTGGGGTAGAACTGCGTTCTCAAGCCTTTGCGTTCTCTACCAATGATGAGATTAATAATATGACATTCTTTTCTTATGAGATTATCAACCGTTCTACTTATAGCCTCACACAGACCTATTTTGCCCCTTGGACGGATCCTGATTTAGGGTTTGCTCAAGATGACTATGTGGGATGTGATGTAGGTCGTGGTTTGGGTTACTGCTACAATGGTAAAGATATAGATGGTAGTGGTCAAGTAAATGCTTATGGCGATCAACCCCCTGCAGTAGGTATAGACTTTTTCCAAGGTCCTTATATGGATCCCGATGGTATTGACAATCCTAAATATAGAGTAGATTATTTAGATACTGTAGATTCTATTCCTGTATATACTCAGATGGTAGATGCCAGTATCAATGGTGTTAACTTTGGTAATGAGATAGTAGACGATGAGCGTTTTGGTATGCGTAGATTTGTGTATTATAACAATAGTCCTGGAGCGCCTAATGGAGACCCAAGAAAACCTTCTGACTATTATAATTATTTGAGAGGAATATGGAAAAATAATGCACCTATGCAATATGGTGGTGATGGTTTTGCTACCGGAACTGTAGGTCCTATAGCAGCATTTATGTTCCCCGGCGATTCTGACCCTTGGAACTGGGGTACCGGGGGAAATCCTCCTAATGGTGGTTATAATCAAAATGGTAAATATTGGACAGAAGAGGAAGAAGGTAATTCTCCTAATGATCGTCGTTTTGTACAGTCTGCAGGTCCCTTTACCTTAAAACCAGGTGCTGTAAATTATATTACTTTTGGTATTCCTTGGGCAAGAGCTACTTCAGGTGGAGCAGTGGCTTCTGTAGAGTTGTTGCGTGTGGTGGACGATAAATGTCAGGCCTTGTTCGACAACTGTTTCAAAATATTAGATGGTCCGGACGCTCCGGATGTAAGTATTCAGGAGTATGACCAACAATTTGTATTTACCTTGAGTAATAGTGAATTGAGTAACAATTATAATGAATCTTATAACGAACATGATGTAACTATTGTTCGTCCTGATGGTGTGCCGGCTGCTGGTTTTGACTCTACTTATACTTTTGAGGGTTATCAAATATTCCAATTGCGTAGCAAAGATGTAAGTGTAGAGAGTATTCACGATCCTAATTTAGCACGTTTGGTAGCTCAGTTCGATATTAAGAATGGTGTTACTAAATTGGTAAACTTTAATTATAATGAAGCTATAGGTGCTGCAGTACCTGTAGTGGAGGTAGATGGTGATAACAGAGGTATTAAAAATAGTTTCATTATTACAGAAGATCTTTTTGCTTCCGGCGACAAAACATTAGTAAACTACAAAAAATATTATTATTTAGCATTGGCCTATGCTTATAACCAATTTGCACCCTACTCTATTGATCCGGGTAATCCTGAAGGTTTGTTAGGTCAATCTAAGCCTTATTTGGCTGGTAGAAATAATGTGAAAGTTTATACTGCTATCCCTCACAAAAACCTTGGTGGCTTGGTATTGAATGCTAAATATGGTGACCAACCTCAAATTACAAGAATAGAAGGTAAAGGTAATGGTGGTTTGCAAGTGCATTTGACAGAGGAGACTATAGATAAAATCATGTCTCGCCCACCTTCTGATACTAATAATAGAATAGGAAGTCCTAATTATCCTATAGCTTATGAGGCAGCTTACGAAGCTGGTTTCGGTCCATTGGCTGTTACTGTAATTGATCCTTTGAGTTTGCAGGAGACAGATTTTGAATTAAAATTAGATTCTTTGGTGCCTCAATACAGAACAAATTTGACCGGATATCCCGGTTTGGTAGTAGATCCAACACATACTATTACAGATACAGCTTCTATGTTGGTATCGAAATGGCATCTCAAAGATTTGAAAACTAATACAGTTATTAACTCGGATACTACTATTATTACCCCTAAAGATAAAATATTACCACAATATGGATTGGCTATAAATATGGATCAGGTATATACTCCTGGTAAATATAGAATAGGATTCTTAAAAAAATCAAATCAAGAGTATACTAATTTTTATTCAATTTTGGCCAAACAAAACGGTTATATCTCTAGTTCGATGACATTTGCAGATAAGAGTGGCCAGAAGAATTGGTTGACCGGTTTGAAGGATACTGATGATGGCTTGCCTACTGACTGGATACGTGCCGGTTTGGCTGAAACAGATGCCCCTGTAGGTTCTGATGAAGCCATGACTAAATATGATCCGGATGCTACTTATGAGCATGTGATAGAAGGTACTTGGGCACCTCTTATCTTAACTACGGATTTGAGTGAAGATGGTCCTTCTATATTTAAGAATAATGCCAATGCTCATAGGAAATATCAAATGAGTATGAAGCAAATTTCCAGTTTGAAACTGGTAATTACAAATGACAAATCTAAATGGACACGCTCGCCTGTAATTGAGATGCAGACCAACTCTGCTTTATCAGAAGGTAATGTATTCCCATTTAGTTTGCGTCATTCGCCTTCTTTAGACAAAGATGGTAATCCGGCAGCAGCCGGGGCAGGAGAGTCTACTAATGATATGGATGCTAATTATATATCTGATAGTGGTATGAGTTGGTTCCCTGGTTATGCTATAGATCCTGAAACCGGAGAACGTTTGAATATTGTATTTGGAGAAGATTCTTGGTTGTCTGCTTATAATGGTAGAGATATGAAGTGGAATCCTACTGCAGATAAGTGGGATATGGTTTCCGGTAAGTTAATTACAGGTGGTAAACATTATATATATATATTACGTCCGGGATTTTCTAAAGAGTTGACTAAGGATTGGGATCAAGATGTAGTATTCCCTGCTTATGATGCTGGTGCTTCTTTTGTTAAGATATTGAAATTCTTAGACAAGGAATATCCGGGTGAAACAGCTAACTTAATTAAGAAAAGAGCCTTATTTGCTATGGTATCTTGGGTTAATATGCCATTGTTAGCTTCAGAAGATGGAGAACATGAGTTGTTGGAAACTGATGTTACTATAGATATTAATATTGGTAGACCTTATGATCGTTATTATTCTTACGATACAATGCCTGCAAATAGTACTTATGGTAAATTGAATAACAACTATCCTCTATATAGGTTCTCTACTAGCAATATGGCAGCTGCCATTTCTAGAGAAGATGATGTGATAGAAAATGCAATGGATCAAATTGGTATAGTGCCTAATCCTTATTATGGTTACTCACATTACGAAACAGAGCCTTTAGATAATAGGGTTAAGATTATCAATTTGCCACCTCAGTGTGAAGTGTCTATCTATAATTTAGCTGGTGTTCAAGTACGTCATTTCAATAAGTCAAATGATTTAACTTATTTGGAGTGGGATTTGAAAAACTTTGCAGGTGTACAAATAGCCGGTGGTATGTATGTTATTTATGTAAAAGCTGATATCAATGGCAAGAAGTACGAACATGTAATAAAATGGTTAGGTACTAATGGCAATAAACATAAAGTTGAAAAATATAAAAACAGACGATATGAAAAATATATATAGAATAACAATGGCTTTGGCTTTTGCTGTAGTACTTATGTTGCCCACACAAGGTATTGCAGGTAACAAAGACCGTTCAGGGCAGGCTGGTGCATCTGAATTATTGATAAATCCATGGGCAAATACCACAGGTTGGGGAAACGCAGGCTCAGCCACCGTAATGGGATTAGAGGCTATCTTTGGCAATGTGGGAGGTTTGTCTAGAATGCACGGATTAGATGTGGGTTTGTCTTACGCTAATTATCTTAAAAAAGCGGATATTGATTTATTCTCTTTTGGTTTGGCAACTAAAGTAGGAGAGTCCGGTGCTATGGGTTTTTATATAGCTAATATGAGTTTTGGTGAATTAATGAAAACAACTGTAAACATGCCTGAAGGTGGATCAGGAACCTTTAGTCCTAGTTGTATGAATATTAACTTGGCTTATGGACACTCCTTTTCTAGTAGTATTCATGGAGGTATTGTGATAAAACTGATTGCTGAACAAAGTGCAGATGTGTCTGCACAAGGTGCGGCTATAGATGCAGGTATCCAGTATATAGCAGGTAGCAATGACCAGATTAAGTTTGGTGTGGCGCTTAAGAATATTGGTACACCTATGGTGTATAGAGGTGATGGTATCTCTTTTAAATACTTCTTGCCAGGTGTGCCTACAGAGGCGCAATATACTGGAGCATGGCGTCCTGAGAAATTTGAATTACCCGCTCAACTTACCTTAGGTGTAGCTTATGACTGGTATTTTGCCGAGAAGCACCGTTTTACTTTGGCAGGTAGTTTCGTGTCTAACTCTTTTAGTCGTGATCAGATTGTGTTGGGAGGAGAGTTTTCTCTATCTGATATAGTATTGTTGCGTGCCGGTTACACTTATGAAGAAGATGCTATAGATGTAGATAAGACCCTTACCTTGCACAAAGGTTTGAGTGCCGGTTTCTCAGTACAAATGCCTATGAATAAGGAAGAAAAAACCAATATGGGTATAGACTTCTCTTATCAGGCTACTAGAAACTTCTCAGGCATTTATCGTTTAGGTGTACACTTAACATTGTAGCAGATGTGTGTTTTTATATGTTGATATTGAGACATATAGACGCATATACAATATTATAAATATTTTATCCGATAGGCTCTGCGTATATTTGCAAGAGCCTATCGGTAGTTTTATGTCTTATCTAAATAGGCATAAAATTTGCTATACAGATAGCATTAATTTGAAAACGGAAGTAATACATTTATAAAGAAATGTCAGAAAAAAAATATTTTACACAAGAAGGCTTAGATAAGCTTAAAAGTGAAGTAGAGCATATGATGGCGGTAGAACGTCCTGCCATATCTCAACAGATAGCAGAAGCAAGAGACAAGGGTGATTTATCTGAGAATGCCGAATATGATGCTGCTAAAGAAGCGCAGGGGCTATTAGAAATGAAAATAGCTAAGTTGCAAGAAGTGATTAGGAATGCACGTATTATAGATGAATCTAAGATGGATATATCGAAAGTGTATATTCTCTCTACCGTAAAACTGCTCAATAAAAAAACAAATGCAGAGATGAGTTATACTTTGGTGCCCGAAAATGAAGCAGATCTCAAATCTGCTAAATTGTCTGTTAGTTCGCCTATTGCCAAGGCTCTTTTGGGTAAGCAAGTAGGAGATGTGGTAGATGTCCAGGTGCCTGCGGGTATTATCCCTTTTGAAGTGTTGGAAATCACAAGAGAATAATTTGGTAATGTGTTAATAAGTGAGAAGACGGAAGTCCCCAAAACCCTAAAGGGGCTTTTGACCATGAGTGAATGTGGTAATCCGCGTTTTAATCCGTGTTATCTGCGTTCCAATTAAACAAATAAACCAATGCGACCCTGAAATAAATTCAGGGTGACGAGGATAACGTATTTTTTTATCACTTATCACCCATCGCTTATCATTTATAATATTAAAACTATGGATAGCATTTTTACAAAAATATGGAAAGGGGAGATCCCCTCGTACAAAATAGCGGAATCAGATAAGTTTTATGCTTTTCTGGATATTAATCCTTTGGCCAAAGGGCATACTTTGGTTATTCCTAAACAAGAAATAGATTATATTTTTGATGTTGATGATGCGCTTTTAGGTGAGATGATGATTTTTGCCAAGAAGGTAGCCAAAGCTATTGAAAAGCATGTAGAATGTAAGCGTATTGGAGTAACGGTGATAGGTTTGGAAGTGCCACACGCTCATATTCATTTGGTGCCATTGCAAGGGTTGCATGATATGGATTTTAAGAAGCCTAAATTACAAATGCGTGAAGAGGAATTTAAGACCTTAGCTAAAAAAATAAACGAAAGCTTTGTAAGTTAATGTGATAATATGTTAATTCGGTAATGTGACAATATACTAATGCGGTAATCCGAAGTAGAGACGTCATGCTGAACTTGTTTCAGCATCCCTTGAACACAACCAATGCGATACTGAAACAAGTTCAGCATGACGGAAAAATATACAGCTTTTAACTCCTAATACCTAATTTAAGACCAAAAGCTAAGAACAAGTTGAATCTCAACACTTAATCGCCTATCACTTATCATTTATAGTTAACACCAAAAAAACCTAAAACACTTATAGTTAATAACGCCAATAGCCAATAGCTAAAGGCTAAAAGTCAAAAACAAAATGAAAAAAACAATTTTAATACTTTTATTGATGTGGTCTGTAGGCAACCTAATGTCTCAAACCACTAAATTTGTAATAGAAACACCATATGGCAATATGGAAGGTGAATTGTATGATGACACTCCTCAACATAGAGATAACTTTATTAAGTTGATACAAGAAGGATGGTTTGAAGATTCTCCTTTTCATAGGGTTATCAATCATTTTATGATACAGGGTGGAGGTAATAAAGATGGGCGTCCGGATCCCGGATATACAGTACCGGCTGAGTTCTTGCCCCATAAGTATGTGCATCTCAAAGGGCAGTTGGCTGCTGCCAGACAAGGGGACAATGTAAATCCTCAAAAAGCCTCTAGTGGCTCGCAATTTTATATAGTGCAGGGTAAGAAACAAAACAAGCAGGCATTGCAAATGATGGAACAAAGAATTAATCAGGCTATCATGAAGCCATTGATTGAAGATTTTATGTTTCAACCACAGAATGCAGCCTATTACAAGCGTATAGATTCTTTGCAACGCATTAGAGATTATGCTACCTTAGAAAGTGTGATAGATGAAATAAAAATTAAACTAAAAGCAGAGGGCAAACAATGGACAGAGTTTCATTATACCCCTGAGCAGATAGCAGCTTATGAAAAAATAGGAGGAACTCCTCATTTAGATGGCACGTATACTGTGTTTGGACGTATTACCAAAGGTTTGGAGGTGATAGATAAGATAGCAGCTGTAAAAACAGGCGCCGCCAATAAGCCCGTGAATGACGTGAAAATGAAGATAAAGCTGAAGTAATGTGATAATAAGTTGGGAGTTGGAAGTTGGAAGACCGAAGCAGAGACGTCATGCTGAAACAAGTTCAGCATGACGAGGACACGGAGCAGCATGACGAAGAAGATGTATAACTTTCAACTCCTACCTAATATCTAATTTAAGGCCAACAGCTAACAGCCAATTTAACCTTATCACCTATCACTCATAACCTAACACCTAAAACCCAATTAAAAACTACAAAGATGATAGACAAAGTAAAACAATATTTAGAGGAAGTAGCTCAACACACTATAGCCAATACAGAAGAGTTAGAGGCTTTTAGAATACAGTATTTGGGTAAAAACGGTTTGATACCTGCGCTTTTCAAAGACT
>PDWJ01005991.1_pt1 | contig 11891 bp, 7 predicted proteins | sample 1430881 | NCBI WGS metagenome assembly PDWJ01 (sample SAMN01162460, study PRJNA174530) | Oral metagenome, whole genome shotgun sequencing project. | biome: Marine environment; feature: Marine mammal; material: Swab sample of the gingival sulcus; isolation source: swab sample of gingival sulcus... | reverse complement strand
AAGACCGGTTCATTAAGTCGTACCGACCGTATGGCAAAATATAACCAATTACTTCGTATCGAAGAAGAATTGGGTAAAGATGCTAAATTTGGTTGCTAATTGATAAACCAAATTAATTCTTATTAAAAAGGTATCTCTCTGTGGGGGATACCTTTTTTTTGATTTGGAGAGGATAGTCTTAAAAGAATATTCATTATAATTGTCCGCAGAGGTTCTGTAGCTCTACATAATCGGTTAAATATACTAACTGCCTCTTTTATTTTAAGAAAGGCTGCAGAAATAAATTTAATTGTTCTTTTTCGAAAATTCACTCCATTTTTATAGATAGCTTCCTGTCAAAAAATACAAATCAATAATAAAAATAACCTCACAGTTATCAACACACCTAAAACATAAAAATAAAATATTATTTTACATAGGAAATTAGAATGTAAAATTTAACTTTGTCGCAAAACACAACAGAGTTTAAAAAAAATAAAATATCCGGGCTTTGTACATTTGAATTTTGTATCTAATTAAAAAAGATCAATTATGAATAAATATGTTATATTGGTAGTCTTAATGAGCTATATTGTATTAAACACAAAAGCTCAATCTGATAAGGCTATAATATTTCAAAATAAAACAGAGTTACAAAATTCATCTGCAAAAAGCAGATACTTTGTAGGAATTAATACAACAAATAATACGAATCAGACATTCTGTATTGGTTCTAGTCCTGTACCAATAGCTTCTAATATTGAAACTAACCTAGAGACTTACAATAACGAAGAGAGTGGAAAAGACTATATTTACGTCACCATTAATATTCAAAATCCGGAAATTGGCGATGAACTAATAGATGATACAGGAGCAGGAACAACCACAAGTATTACAAAAAAAATAACATATGCAACAAGCAGCACCTCATCATTTAACTCAAAATTTCAGCAGCTTATAAACAATATTAAATTCAGGTGCACACAGTCAGGAGCAGGTTCAAGATCCATAGAAATTAAAATCAGACACAAAAATTACCTGCCGGCAACAAAACACTTTTATACATATATACCCGGTAAACACCTTTGGCAGACAGCATTAAATAATGCAGAAACACATTCTTATAAATACGGTTTAAATAAAAGCTATTTGGTTACAATTACTTCAGACATTGAGAATGATTTTGTGAATAATATCCGCAACGGCAATAGGGTATGGCTAGGAGCAAGTGATTATGATGAAGAACAAAAATGGATTTGGAAATCCGGCCCCGAAAAAGGACAAGAATTGGCAAGTAATTTAAACGGAATGTGGGAAATTGGATATCCTCGTAAATGGTCTTTTTTTGATACGATACTGGAAAATGCATACGATTATGCTTCGTTAGGAGAAGATAATAAATGGTTTGATGGTGTAAGTATGATACTATATATCGACGGTTATGTAGTTGAAGCAGGCGGAATGCCTAACGACCTGCCTGTACAAATGAAACAAACTATAACCATCGATGTAAATAATAATTCCCCGGAACCAATAGGGATTTATTTTACAAACTAAAAATTAATAAAACTTTCTTGGGGAAAATGCCAATGACGTAATATTTTTTTCAACCGGTAATTATTCAATGTTTTAATATGGCAATATCTAAACAAACCAATTAGTTAACACGACAACTCGATCCACAACTTTTAATTTGCCATATCTCTTCTGATCTGAAATTATTCAAAAAACTATTATTGTCCGTTAAAATATATAACCGCAGATTCAATAAAAACTACCTGATTTTAAAACCATTGACATTTTACTTACAAGCTCTATAAAAATATATTTTATTGGGGAAAATTGAGGCAAAATAGATATGAAACGGGTATGACAGGGGTATCTATCAACTTATCTCTGTATAACAAGCATTAAAAAATACACATAACTAAAACTTAGCAAAGTTACATCCATAAAAAAAGAGAAACCATAATAGCTTCTCTTTTTTTGTCGGGGTGGCAGGATTCGAACCTGCGACCTCCTGCTCCCAAAGCAGGCGCGATAACCGGGCTACGCTACACCCCGAAATTTAAATTTCGTTAGTTGTAAGGCAATTGCCTGTATTTAATTCTTTTCAGTCGGGGTGGCAGGATTCGAACCTGCGACCTCCTGCTCCCAAAGCAGGCGCGATAACCGGGCTACGCTACACCCCGAAAAGAAAACGAAAGAAAAAACTCTTTCGAGAGGGGGATTCGAACCCCCGGTACCGATTGCTCAGTACGCCAGTTTAGCAAACTGGTGGTTTCAGCCACTCACCCACCTCTCCTTTTGTTTGCGGTGGCAAAAGTATGTAAAAAAATAATACGTACAAAATATTTTTAAAAATTATGACATTTTTTTTCTACAGTTATTTATAGTACTCTATAAATCAACACAATAAAAATATAATTTTATTTTTCTTTAACTGTTATTTTCTATATATCCAAAGATTTTATTACTCCCTGAAGTATAAATATTGTTTTGTCAGAGTTCCTTTAGTCCGCATTTATCACTCTTTTTAATCGTAATGCCTAAAAGGATTATATTCAAATATATGCAGATAAAATAGTCGTGAAATAAATAGCCCATTTTTGGGGTATTGTTTGTCATTATCTCAACCCCTTTATTTCGTTACTAAACCTTAAAAAAAGACAACTATATCGACAGATTTAGATGCCTTGCATCTGCACTTGTATTTTCTTTTGTTTTTATTTACGTAAAAAAAGTATTATTTACATGATATAATTTTATTTTACGGTATCTTTGTTAATATTCACAGAATTACCTATAAATACAAACAATATTACAGGTTCTCTGTAAAGAATTTAAACTTTAACACTTCAAAATAATGAAATCGTTCAAAATAGGAAACAAAAAAATCCGTCTCCCTATTATTCAAGGAGGTATGGGAGTAGGAATATCGCTTTCGGGATTAGCTTCAGCTGTTGCTAACGAAGGAGGAATAGGTGTAATATCTTGTGCCGGTTTAGGGTTACTGTATAAACAAACTTCAAAAACTTATCTTGAAAATTGTATTTACGGGCTAAAAGAAGAACTCCGTAAAGTTCGTGAAAAAACTCAAGGTATTATAGGTGTCAATATAATGGTAGCTTTATTAAACTTTGAAGATATGGTACGTACGGCAATTGCAGAAAAAGTAGATATCATTTTCTCGGGCGCAGGTTTGCCCTTGAATTTGCCTTCTTATCTGACTTCTGACAGCAATACGCAGCTTGCTCCTATCGTATCATCGGCTCGTGCAGCAAAAGTGCTTTGTGAAAAGTGGCTGTCAAATTACAACTATCTGCCCGATGCTATTGTTGTAGAGGGACCAAAGGCTGGAGGTCATCTCGGGTTTAAAAGAAAGGATATTGATTCTCCAGAATATTCTCTCGAAAGACTTGTTCCTCAAGTTGTTCAGGTAACCCAACATTATCAGAACCGAAAGTTTATTCCGGTAATAGCTGCGGGAGGTATATCTACAGGCGAAGATATACTGGATTTTATGAAACTGGGAGCAACGGGTGTGCAAATTGGTAGTCTTTTTGTTCCTACAGAAGAATGCGATGCCTCACCGGCCTTCAAACAGGTTTATGTGGATTCATCGCAACAAGACATGTTAATAATTCAAAGTCCGGTGGGTATGCCTGGACGAGCTTTCAACGGAGCTTTTATCCAAAGTGTAAATGCTGGAAATGAACGCCCAAAAAGCTGTCCCTATCATTGCATTAAAACCTGTGACTACACCAAAAGTCCTTATTGCATAATCAAGGCATTGTATAATGCAGCTAAAGGTAATATGAATAAGGGATATGCCTTTGCAGGAGCCAATGCCTATCTTACACAAAAGATTAGCAGCGTTAAAGAAGTTATTACTAAACTTAAAACAGAATTTGAAGCTGCTCAAAGGAGGTTTTCTATAATGTAGTCACCAAAACTTTTACAAAACCCCGCAGGTAAAAAACTTGCGGGGTTTTATAATATTTCTACTGAGTGTTATCAGCCTATCAACTCATCGATATGTTCTGCGGCATATTCCAGCTCTTTATACCACTCTTCGCCGTATTTCCGAATTAAAGGCTCTTTCAAAAACACATAAACAGGCGTTCCTGTTTTATGCCCCAATTCACGTGCGGCTTTACATATTTTCCACTTGTTGTAGTTTACCGCCTCAAACTCGGGATATTTATCAATTCGTATGGGATAAAGCTGGCACGAAATAGGCTTGATATAATCAATCTCTCCTTCCCGGTAAGCTTTTTCTATACCGCAGAGAGCAATGCCATTTTCAAAAATAGTATAAACACACTCTCTGTTATTGATAATCGGCGTTACCAAATCCCCTTCAAAATCGATAACCGAAGTTCCCTGCCGTTCTATCTCTTCAATGCCTTTCGGGGTAAGATATTTTTTAATTTTAGGATAAATATCCTCTAAAATCTGCTTCTCCTCCTCTTCCAGCGGAGCTCCTGAATCTCCTTCAATACAGCATGCTCCATGGCATTTGGTAATATCGCAGACAAACTTCTTTTCGATAACATCAAAACTTACTATGGCATCTCCTATCTGTAACATATCTTCGGTATGAGTTTCAAAAGCCATTTATATTTATCCTATTAACGATTTTCCGGTCATCTCGGCAGGCTGTTGCAATCCCATAATTTCTAAAAGCGTAGGTGCCACATCGGCCAGAATACCATTATGCAAAGGCTTCGGATTATCGGTTACCCAGATACAGGGAACAGGATTTAACGAGTGGGCAGTATTTGGCGAACCATCGGCATTTACTGCAAAATCGGCATTCCCGTGATCGGCAATAATTACCACATCGTAACCGTTGGCTTTAGCAGCCTCAACCACCTGTTCTACACACTTATCCACCGCTTGTACAGCTTTTTCAATTGCCTCGTAAACGCCGGTGTGCCCCACCATATCGCCGTTGGCAAAATTCAAACATACAAAATCAGCAGACTGCATATTCAATTCAGCTGTAATTTTATCAGCCACAATCGGTGCCGACATTTCGGGCTGTAAATCGTAGGTTGCCACCTTTGGCGATGGCACCAATATACGTTTTTCGCCGGCAAACTCGCCTTCGCGGCCTCCCGAAAAAAAGAAAGTTACGTGGGCATATTTTTCGGTTTCAGCAATTCTTATCTGCTTTTTTCCTGCATTGGCTACCACTTCGCCCATGGTATTCTGCACGTTATCCTTATCGTAAATAACATTTACACCTTTAAAGTTGGCATTGTAGCAGGTCATGGTGTACCATTCCACATTCATGGTATTCATGCCGAAATCGGGTTTATCTTCCTGAGTAAATACAATGGTCAGCTGACGTAAACGGTCGGTTCTATAGTTAAAACAGATTACCACATCTTCCTTTTCTATTACAGCAAGTGGTTTTTGCTCCTCATCTACCACAACTATAGGCTTTATAAATTCATCGGTTACTCCTGCGGCATAAGACTCCTCTATTGCCTTCAAAACATCAGCAGCCGGTTTACCTTCCCCCTTGGTATATAAATCGTAAGCCAGCTTAATTCTGTCCCAATTGCTGTCTCTGTCCATACCATAATAACGCCCGATTATCGATGCAAATTTTGCTGTATTTCTGCTTTCAATTTCATTCTTAAATTGGCGCACAAAATCTAATCCTGATTTTGGATCGGTATCCCGGCCGTCGGTTAATCCGTGAACAAACACATTGTTTACTCCGAAATTTTTAGCAGCCTCGCAGACAGCCAGTGCGTGTGAACTTAACGAGTGAACGCCACCGTCGCCGATTAATCCCACAAGATGTACTTTTTTATTATTCTCTTTGGCATAGGTAAATGCTTTTACCAATTGAGGATTATCTTTTAAAGTATCCTCCTTTACGGCATTGTTTATTTTCACCAAATCTTGATAAACAATTCTTCCGGCTCCAATATTTAAGTGTCCCACTTCCGAGTTTCCCATTTGTCCGTCGGGCAATCCCACGTAAGTTCCTGATGCCTGCAGCTGTGAATGCGGATAATTCGCAGCTAAACTGTCGATATATGGTGTATCTACCGAAGAGATAACGTCTGATTTTGATTTGTTGCCGATTCCCCAGCCATCGAGAATCATCAACATTGCTTTTTTATTTTCTTTCATGATGTTTTGTTTTTTTATCATTGGAAAATGCAAGTTTTATCTGCCGTTTATAATGCCTCGAAATTTATGCTTCTTTAAACTCTTTCTTTTACCTGCATCCCAATAACTGTAAATTGTTAATTATTAATTGCTAATTCATTAACAGGACTGCAAAGGTATTGCTTATATTCCAATAAAAAAAACAACTATTCTGTTGAGGTTCTTTATTTTAGAACGAAAACGTTTGCTGTCGGACAGTAATAGTTAAGAATTTATTTAAATAGCGATAATATAAATTTAGACTTTAACACAAGGCATTAACACACAATTTTTCCATTTAATCTCTACGAATAAAATAAAGATATATTCTAAATAACGAGAAAATCAAACCACAGATAATTGATACAGATAAAAAATAAAGCATTGTTAACATCTGATTATCAGGATGATAAAATGCTTTGCAGAAAATTCTCTTTATTTTCATTAATTTAGATTGCATAAGAATTGCATTCTTTGAAAGAATTTCTACATTTGCCGCAAATTAAAAAAAAACAAAATTCAAGTTTATGAAAAATAGAACTTTTTTTAGTGTAACAGCATTAGTTATTCTTTTACTATTCAATGCTTGTAGTAGCGATTCCGACAATGACAATAAAAGGACGTCGGTTGTAGTATTAAACAGTGTTAATACTTTTGTATACTACTCTTTTGAGCATCAAAAAAACATCGAGGTTGAAAACCAAAATTCATCCAAAAACTTAGAATGGGATATTGCTTTTTGGGGACTCAGCGGTAAAACCAATGGCGGAAAAAGCGGCATAGGAAATGCTGCCGTTATCAGAACCAACACCTCCGATTTTGAAAACATTATAAGTGCGGAACCATTTATCAATTCAAAGTCGTGGGAACAAGATATTGAATTAGAAACGGAAACTGTTGTGGATGGCAATCTTTCAATTGTGAAAAAAAATCTGAATCCTTTACTTCAGAACAAAGGCTGGTTCTCCTTAAAAAAGGAACCTCTTCAAGTAACTATAATTGATGAGGTTTTTATTATTCGCACAGCCGACAGCAAATATGTAAAAGTACAGTTTTTAGATTCAGAAAAGCCAGGAACAGTTACTTTTCGATGGGAGTTCATCGAAAAGTTGGGAGAAAACCCCATTGAAGTCGGCGTACATAATTTACCCAAAGTAACAGTTACCGATTCAGGAGAAGTAATTGTTTCAGGCAACGAGAGTTTATCGGTATTGCTGAAAAATTTTGCGAATCAAAAAATAGATAAATTAATTATTAAAGATAAAAATATCAGTCAAGCTGACTGCTCTTTTATTGTTGAAAAATTAAAAGAGGTAACTACCTTAGACCTGGCCGGCGCAAAATTAGATATAACTGATTCTCATTACGGTTTTAAATCAAGTAAAAATATTAAAAACATTATTCTGCCTGAAAGCCTTAGAGCAGTTGGTTTTGGACATCTGGCTTATTCAAATATTGAAACTATAACCTTTATAGGCGATAAACTTCAGCGGATAGGAGCCGGTGCTTTTGCTTACTCTAACAAAATTAAGCAATTAAGTCTGCCTAAAAACCTACAGATATTAGAAAAAGAGGCTTTTGCCGTAATGCGGGGACTGGAAGACATCGTTTTACCTGAAAAAGTTACCATTATTCCCGATAGATGTTTCTATTTTGATGATCAACTAAAATCGGTAACCTTTAAAGGTAAAATTCGTCAATTGGGCAACGAAGTATTTGCTTATTGCAAACAGCTGACAAAAATCAAATTTACTCAAAAAGAACCTCCAGTATACAACGATGGCGAATGGCCTTTTATGGACGGCTCTTACTTTGTAAACGAAGATGGTTCTCCCCGGATATTTTTCCACATTCCCAAAGGAACTAAAAAAGCCTATATGAAAGCATGGAAATTTACCGAAGAAGGAGACGATGTATTTTTCGTAGAATATTAACTTTTTAAAACAATAAGAATGAAAAAGCTATTATATCTACTTAGCATTGTTCTTTTAGGTGCTGCCTGCAGCAATTCTGATAAAGCAGAACCAAACGCGGGAGCCCCTGTTCCTAAAAACCAATTTACAAAAGGAAAAGATATTGTCAGCTACTATCAGCAACAAATAGACAAAGAAAAAATTGGTAATCCTGCCGAAAAAATGTATCGGGAATTTATCGCTGCAGAGGAAATACAATCGGTACAAGAACAAATGTGGCACTTATGGAAAGAAGCGAATAAACAACAAATAGAAAAATCGAAATTAACCTACGAAGACATTACCCAAAGAGGAAAATCATCGTATTGGGAAGGTATACAGTATATAGGCTTAGAAACTGTTTGGGATATTCCACAGGATGAACGCATGAAATTGAAAATGTTTTTTAAAGGCGAAAAACCTGCAGGAAAATATCCTATGATTATAAACCTGCATGGAGGTGGCGAATATCCTGATGTTGCTGGTCCTTGGGCTTCGACTATCAATAGCGACGAATATTCGGCTATTATCGAATTCTCGAGATACTATCAAGACAGCCCTGCATTCTATTTTGTTCCCCGCATGCCTGACGACAGAAAAGGAAATTGGCACTATGTTCCAGAAATAATTGCATTTAAAAGAGCAATACAAATTGCAATGCTATCAGATATTATTAATCCTGAAAAAATATATCTGACCGGAATTTCGCAAGGAGGATACGGAACAATTAATCTATCGCAGTTTATGCCCGACTATTTTGCGGCAGCAGGTTCTCTGGCAGCTGCCGATGCTTTCGACGAAACAGCTAAAAATCTTAGAAACATCGCTTTTAGAATGAAAGTCGGCGGAAAAGATTATGATTATGGGCGCGTAAATCATGCCTACAACTGGCAGGAGAAATTAAAACAGTTACAACAAGAAAATCCTAACGATTATAAAGGCGAAGTGGTTATAGAACAAGGCAAAGAGCACGGTGAAATTGATTATTACGATATGACTCCATGGATGAAAAATTATATGCGCCGTATTTATCCTGAGCATATTACTTATGTGTATTATAATATCGCTCCGGGAAAAGGAAAATCAGGTATGTACTCCAACGGTGTTTATTATCTCGATTTTCGCAACCTAACCCATCAAACAGATAATGATAAAGCTCTTTTCGACGTGGTTCACAATGGCAATACCTACGATATTACAGTTGAAAATATCAGCGGAAAAATTGAAGGCAAACTATCTATTTACTTAGATAAAATAGATTTCAGCAAACCTGTTATTGTAAATCTAAATGGTAAACGTGTTCACGACAAAGTGCTTCGTCCTTCGCGGGGTGTAATGGCAGAGTCTATAGCTCTTTGGGGCGATTCGCTTCGTATTTTTGCAGGAAAAGCAACTATTGACATACCATAAATTGTATAAACCGCCCGATAAGAAAGGGCATTAAATAAGTTCAATTAATTACAAATCAAAATCAAAAAAAAGATGAAAAAAGTAATTTTATTATTAAGTGTTTTTATTATGGGATTAGCTGCAATATCATGTGATGATGATGATCCGGCAGTACCAAACAGAGAAATTCAGTTAGATAAAACTGAAGTTGCAATGTTCATAGGAGACAACAGCGAAGTTATGATTTCTCAAGGAACAACAAATAATGATGAAAATGTGGAGTATACCGCTGTTGCCGAAAACGACAATATTACTGTTAAGGTAATGGGTAACAAAGTTATGATTACTGCCAATAAAACCGGTAAAACAAAAGTAACCGTTACTGATGTTCAAACCCAAAAAACTGCAGAAGTAACTGTTACCGTAAAAGCTATTCCTGAAATTACAGTGGATGTGGATAATCTTCAAATGATTGAATCGCAGGTTAAAGAAGTAGAAATTAAAACAGGTTCGGGTAATTATACCGTAACTTCAAGTTCAGAAAACAACTTAACAGCTAAAGTAGAAAACAATAAGGTCGTACTTACTGCTGTAAAATGCGATGAATCAGGATTTAACTCTACAGAAGTAAAAGTAACCATTACCGATGCTAAAAGTAAAACTAAAGAAATTACTGTTAACGTATTCCAAAAGGTAGATATCTCCAGAACAAAGGTGGAGTTATTTGCTGGTGAAACCGCAGGTATTGGTCTTGTTTCAGGAAACTTCGATATGCTTACAGTAGAATCTTCAGATAAAAATGTTGCTACTGCAGAATTAGATGTTGCAGAAAACGGATTAAAACAAGTTAAAGTAACAGCCGCTGCCGAAGGAACATGTACCATTAATGTTACCGATGGTGTTGTTACCAAAAAAATGGAAGTTACTGTAAAAGCTGTTGCACCTATCACTATCTGGGGTCCCGATGCAGAAGGAAACGAAGTAGAATTAAAAGAGTTCGACCTAAAAGGAACTGAACAATATTTTACCGTAAAAGGAGGAACCGGAAAATTCACCGTTACTTTTGACGAAAATAAATTATCTTCTAACGGTATTACAGATAATGAAGACGGTACTTATTTACTACATATTGCCCGTAATCCTGAATTTAAAGATGGTGGTGCTGTGACGGTAAAGGTTGCACAAGAAGGAAATACTGAAAACTCTGCTGAAATTAAGATCAACATTATTGCTCCATTAAAATTTACCTATACTAAAGATGGTCAAGAAATTCAGCCAGGAAAAGATAAAGACGGCGACGATGTAATAACGGTTAAATTAAACGATGTTGTTACATTAAAAGTAACCGGACAAATGGGAAAATATTACCTTGACGGAAGCAGCCTCGACAGCTTTGAATTTACCGGTTTAGTTGAAGCCGAAGCTGGAATTTTCGGAAAACAAAAAACCATACCTTCGGGTTCTATTGATATAAAAATGGTAAAAAAAGGAGAATACTATTTCTCTATAAAAGATTATATAACCTACAATAAAAAATGGGTTACTTTTAAAATTGAATAATATTAGACACAAATTATTCTAATTGGCAAAATAGTAAACAATAAGACCTCAAAGTTCAAAAGCTTTGAGGTCTTTTCTTTAGGTGTATCCAGTGTACCTGCATAAATTGGTTTTCAGGGATTAAGTTTTAAGACAAAAGACAAGCGCTGTTATTTTAAATTGAAGAATTCTGAATTAAAAATTACGGCTTTGACAGCTATAAATCCAATTCTAGATGCCGAAAACAACGAATAACATCCAATAGACCGCTGGGGCATCTGCCTCGACATAATACACTAAGAAATAAAAATACTAACAGAAATAGTTCTGATAAAACCAAAATAACTTCAAAATTGACACATCAACCTCTTTTTTATTAAATATTAAAAGTGTACCAAAATCATACAGCTCTTGCATAATTTTGATACACTCTCAAACAAAAAAGAGGGTGTCCAAAAAGAGGATAAAACAGAGACCTCAAAGGTTTTTTAAACCTTTGAGGTCTGAAAAAAGGTATAAATTTATACCTTTTCAGTTTCTTTTCTGTTTATTGAAAACTTTTTGGACGCCCTCTTAAAAACTTTCAAGCGTATTATTTATTTTATATCACTAATCTTATTATAGTTTTGAATACTGTTAGTCTGTTTTACATTTACTTTTTTACCTCCTTTAAAGAAATATTTTATTGAAAAGTTAAAATAATTTTCTTTGGTTATATTATCGGAGCTTGTATATACCTGCGGAGCATTAGTTTCGAGAAATCGCCCTTTTCGGAACAATTTGCAAGTTAATTTTGCCTCTAATTTATTGTTTAAAAATCTTTTATAAATACTTCCTTTTACATCGCATACATTATGA
>PDWJ01004666.1_pt1 | contig 11892 bp, 14 predicted proteins | sample 1430881 | NCBI WGS metagenome assembly PDWJ01 (sample SAMN01162460, study PRJNA174530) | Oral metagenome, whole genome shotgun sequencing project. | biome: Marine environment; feature: Marine mammal; material: Swab sample of the gingival sulcus; isolation source: swab sample of gingival sulcus... | reverse complement strand
CATTACAGGCTTCTGCACTTTTATAATCATCTTCTGTAATAAAATATTGATGGTTTTCATCGCCTTCACAAATATTACAAGGATTTGGAGGATTACGAGTATATATTTTAACTCTTTCATTATTAAAAATAACTCTTACGGAATCTACACCATATATTGAATAAAACGCTTTCCCAGTATCATCATCAATTCCAGTAACCCTAGTAATTTTATAATTTGAATTAGAATTAATAATAATTTCATTTGCCCTAAATGCATTGTCATGAAGATTTCCAGTAAATTCATCTCTGGCATCAAATGCTAAAATTTTAACATTCTTATCCGTCTCATTAAATATTGTAAAAACAATATCATCACTTGCCTGGTCAACACATGAACTTAAGGCTAAGCCAATACATAAACAAAATATTTTTCTAATAACTTTATATTTTAACGATATTCTCTAAATAAATAATTCTACTCCATCTGTTGGGGTATTATTATTTACCTTAAATATTACTCACAATTACCATTACAGGCTTCTGCACTTTTATAATCATCTTCCGTAATAAAATGTTGATAATTTTCGTCTCCGAAACAAATTGTGCATGGAATATCTATTAAACCATCAAAAATTTTAACTCTTTCGTTATTAAAAATAACTCTCACCGAATCAACGCCTTGTATCGAGTAAAAAGCATTTCCCAAATCATCATCAATTCCAGTAACCCTTGTTACTTTAAATTTAGAATTTGGTTGTATCACAATAGGTTCAGCTTTACCATTTGTATTAACATCCAATTGTCTATCAAACCCTAATACTTTTACAGTTTTATCTGTTTTATTAAATATTGTAAAAACAACATTATCACTTGCCTGGTCAACACATGAATTTAAGGCTAAGCCAATACACAAATAAAAGATTTTTCTCATAACTTTATATTTTAACGGTATTCTCTAAATAAATAATCCAATTCTTCACCATCTGTTGGATTGTCATACATTTCTCTTAAACGAGTTCTCCATCGCCACCAAGAACCAAATGAACCTGGTAAAGCATTTTCTAATTGTCTTAAAGTATAACCCCGAACTCTGTCATTTGGTCTAGCATTGTTTATAGTTCCATCAATATAAGTAGTAGATTGGTTTATATCATCTATCATATCAATTACAATAGGAGTATAGCCTTTACTTTTTGATTGTATTCTTCTTAATGTCCAATCTTGTCTATTCAAATCATACGGAAATTGATAAGTTCCTCTCTTTGGATAGACTCTATTGGTTATAGTATATTCCACCCCAACGGCCCAACTTTCGGGCATAAAAGGGTCGTCAACTAATTCATCTATAACCCATTGACCGGTACTATACCCAATTTCCCAATGCGAGACATGAGCAAGTTCATGAACTGTAGTTGCAAATAATTGCCTGCTGTTTTTAACAATTCCATTTTCCTTTTTAAAATATATTGCAATTGGTGATGACCACCATTTTTTATTAAAATCAAAATAATGTGATATTCCTGCCTTATATTTAGCCCCAATGTGTAATCTTCTTTTTAGAAAGAAATTTTTATTATAAGGTTTTCTAATTCCATAATGATTGTAATTATAGAAATATTCCATAGCACCTCTATGGATACTTGCATATAACCAATTTCTGGGAGTACTACTTTTTCTAATAGTCTTATTCCAACTGCGGCCTCTTCTTAGACTTTCAAAACTATACCATGCCTGTCCATAACTACCACTTCGTATATCCCAACTATGTCTTTCCCATTTAATTGCACATTTTACTTTACGGCTTCTAAATTTACCTACTCTAAAATACCCGTTGGCATCAGTAATTGCTCTTTTCCATTTAAACCATCTTTTAACAACAACTTGTGCTCCTTGCAATGGAATTATTCTTGAAGTATAAGTAGTATTATCTTCATATTTTATTGTTCCGTTAGGGTACCATTTTCTTCTTCTTTTAAGAGTAGTGCTTTCTTCGTCTATAATATCATCTTCATTTCCGGTTATCCTTAATGCTTCATCTTCTAATTCATGCCATAAGTTTATACTTATACTACTTTTATTAAGACTTTTTTCGTTATCTTCGTCTTGAAGAAAAAGGTCAGCAAGTTTTTCATATTGAATATCTCTAAATTGATAATCTACCGGTACAACGGTATATTGCCAAGTAATTTGGTCTGCTGGTAAAGTTGGGTCATGATAAGCACCTCCAACTCCTTCTTCTAATTCGTAATCTAATGGCATATCAAAATAGCATCAATTCATCTTGGTCTTGTAAGATTTCCTTTTCTTGATCATTTTTAGGCAAAAACCGAACATAATAATCTGTTGTTTGAATTTTAGATTCGCCTGACTTGGTAAAATTACTTTTTTTCTTTAACAACAAATTTTTGTATGCTCTACGCATATTTTCCACTGTGTAAGGGTTTTCTAACTTTTTACCCAGCCCAATGATATAGTCAGGCTTTTCAATTGCCTGTTCAGTTTGAACTTCAGATTGATAGATCTGATCTTCTTTTTGACAGGAATAGAACATTATTCCACTCAATGTTAATATTGCTAACAACCGATAGCTTTGTTTTTTCATTTCAAATTGGATTTAATTTAATTAATTCTGTTTTACACTTTTATTTATTCAATCGTTTATCTCATCTATTGTATTCATTTGTTCTTGTGCTGCTTCAAAATTGGCAATGAGTTCCCGGGTAAATTCTAACTCCTTGTTGAGTTTTTCCACTTTATTTTCAAAATCTTTTATTTTATCGGATTCCGGATAGTATTTTTTATAGCGTTCAAAATTACCAATAGCATCTTCTATACGTTTTTCCTTTTTACTAAGAACACTATTTAAACCCAATTCATAAGAAGCCAAAAACTTATATTCCAAAGCTTTTTGTTTGTATTTAGTACCAAAATGCTCTTCCAAAAATATGTCAAAAGCTGCGATGGCTGCCACATAATTTTCTGTGGTATAATATAGCTTTGCGTTTTCAAAAGCCTTTTTCTCTAACCGCTGTGTGAGTTCATTGAAGTAAAAATTGGCTTGTTCTATCCTTGAAGAGTTGGGGAATTTATCTATAAAGTTTTGTAAAGTTCCCAATGCCTGCTCTGTATTGCCTTGATCTCTATTGTATTTAGGAGCCTGAAAATAATTGGCCTCTGCAAGTAAATATGTAGCCTCTTCTATCTTGGAACTGGACGGATAATTACCGATAAACCTGTTAAAATAATAAGCAGCCAACTCATAATTTTTTATCTCGTAATTGGCCTTAGCCACCATAAACTGAATCCGCTCCATCTGCGGCCTCTTGTTATACTTGGGAATTACCTTTTCAAATAAATTTACCGCTTTTTTATAATTGCCGGCTTCATATAATTCCGTAGCCATTTTGTATTGTTCTTCGGCACCGCCTTTATTCAACACTTTCTGATAATCGCCACAAGCTGCTACCAAAAGAGCAGCCAGTATAAAAAGGCTTATAAGTTTAATTTTTTGCATTTTGCAAAAGTACTTCTTTTTAATGGATTAATAAAAAAAATTTTAGGCCAGTAAACACAAAAATACATAGCACCCTAAACGTAACCCCTCATGATAATAAAAATCTTCTCCATGCCATTAGGATAGACAGATTACGGCAACCTTGTAAAAATAACCAAGACGTGATTGTGCAAAAATCTATTTGCCGTGACACCCCCAAGTAATTACCGAAAAGTATTGAATCCTTAAAGGCCTAATTGATAAACTAATCTCCGGTTAATTGTTTAATATCATTATCAAAAAGGTACAGGCCACCCTTGTCATCGCCAATAAGGTTAAGTTTATCCAAAATAGTTCTAGCCAAAGTCTCTTCCTCAATCTGTTCTGCTACGTACCATTGTAAAAAATTATGGGTAGCGTAATCCTTAAGTTGCAGGCTTATATCTACAAGTTCATTGATGCTTTCAGACACTTTTACTTCGTGGTCTAATAGTGCTTTAAACAATTCTTTAAAATTCTTAAAAGAAATAGAAGGTTTCTTTAGAGCAGTAATTTTAGCTTCCCCACCTCTTTCATTAATAAATTTAATGAGTTTTAACATGTGCTGCCGTTCCTCATCAGAATGGGCATACATAAATTCTGCCACTCCGGCAAAACCTCTTATTTCCGCCCATGTAGCCATAGCCAAATATATCTGAGAAGATTCTGCTTCCATGACTACCTGCTCATTTAGAGCCTTTTCAACTTTGTTTTGTAACATTTTGTCTGTTTTTTAATAATTATCTACAAATTTACTAATTTTTTTACGAATTTCTGTACCGGCCGACACCAAAGGCAACCGTAAATCCGGATTGCAAAATCCACGATGCGACAGTAGAAATTTAATGCCGGCAGGGTTTCCTTCTTCAAAAATATAATCAATGCCGTCCATCATTTTATAATGAATTTTCGAAGCTCTTTTTGCCTCTCCATTAAGGGCCAGCCGTATCATTTTTGAAAATGGGGCGGGCATGCCTTGGCCTATCACCGAAATCACACCTGCTCCCCCTGCCAAAACCATGGGCAGAGCTAGCATATCATCTCCGGAAATAACCATAAAATCCTTTGGTTTTTTTTGGAGTAACCGCATAGACTGCGTAATATTAGAAACGGCTTCTTTAATGGCAATTATATTTTTAAAATCTGATGCCAACTGCAAAGTAGTCCGCGGCAACAAATTAACACCTGTACGCGATGGCACATTATAAAGCATTACCGGAACAGGAGAAATCTGTGCAATGGCTTTATAATGCTGATAAAGCCCCTCTTGTGAAGGTTTATTGTAATATGGAGTAACTGATAAAATGGCCGAAAACGGTGTTAAATCCCTTTCAGAAATTTCTTGTATTAATTGCCGGGTATTATTACCGCCTATACCTAAAACTAATGGTAATTTACCATTATTTACAGAAGATACCGTTTTAATAACCGTATCCTTTTCGGCTTTGGTAAGCGTAGCCGTTTCTGCCGTAGTGCCTAACAGAACTAAATAATTAATGTCATTATCCATCTGAAAACGGACAATATTTTTTAAAGCGGAAATATCTATATTACCTTGCTTAGAAAAAGGAGTTACTAATGCTACTCCTGTACCTTGAAGTGCTTTCACGTTATTTTGATTTTTTCAGAAAGTAAAAAAGAAATCAAGCAGAAATAAACTTAAAAATCTTTAGGTATTTGGCCAATTCATCGTTAAAGACATCTATTTTATTTCCCTGAACATCAATGGTAAAATCGTAAATTTTAAGCATTTCTTCCGATGCAAAACTCACTTTTAGCTTAGCCTTTGATCGCATGGTTAATATATTGGTATATATTTCCGTAACCGGGCAATAGTTAATCAACAAATCAAATTCTGTATCTATAAAATCCACTACATTAGGGGCTTTGGCCTTTCCGAACATCCCCAAGTCTTTTTCTGTAAAAGTATTGTAGTGCTGGGAAACAAAATCATCCTTTAAATCTTCAAATATAATTACCTCAAAACACCTTGATGGCAAGTTAAATTTTTGACTTAGGTTTCTGGTAATGTCATAACTACCAAATAACCTGGAGTTAGCCAAAATCCCGATATTATCTATTTTTTTTATCAATACCGGATCGTCCTTTTTAAACTTTTTTAATTGTTTTAAATAGTACGAATTAGCCGATTTTCGCTTTAATCCTTTTAAACTCATTGTTTATTACGGTAAAAGTATTGAAATAATTATCAAACCATTGCTTAATTAGCTAATATAAACGAAAAATATTTATATGTTATTATTTTAACAAAAGAATTTATTTTTCATGTTTTAAACGCAGGATATTTTTGATACCCTTGGGAATTACCGAGCAAAAAAAATCCCCGAACAACTTCGGGGAAATCTCCATTACGGATTCAATCGCAATTTAGTTATTTACAAGCAATCTGGTATATTCTGCATAGCCTTCCTGATTAAGTAATTGTAAATTTACTATTTTTCCTTTGTTGGCTCTTAGAATATCTTCCACATCCTGAACATTATACACTTTGGTATCATTTATTTTTAAAATCATGTCTCCGGCTTTTACTCCGGCTTCAACAAATCCCTTATTTCTAACTTTTACAAATTGTACGCCATAGTTTATTCTAAATTTTTTGGCATTACTTTTTGAAATCTCAGTTAAATCACCCAATAAGAATTTGGAATAATCCAACTTACCTATTGTGGTTTTCCCAAATTGGTTGCTCAATCGCACCTCCATTTGTTTTTCTTTGCCGTCTCTCAACACCGTAACTTTTACTATGTCTCCTGGCCTTTTGGCTCCCAAAAACCCTTTAAGATCAGAAAACTTTTTAATCTTTATGTGATCTATTTGGGTAATAATATCATTAGGCTCAATACCTGCTGCTTTAGCTCCACCTTCTTCGGTAACATCTGCAACCAAAACACCCTCAGACACGGTCAATGCTAAATTATCGATAACTTCCTGATTTAACTCTCCAATGGTTACCCCCAGGTAGGCCGCTTTTACATCGCCATATTCCATTAAATCTTCTACCACTTTTTTGGCAATATTAGACGGTACCGCAAAGGAATAACCAATATACGAACCGGTTTGTGACGTAATGGCAGTATTAATACCTATAAGTTCTCCTCTTACATTCACCAGTGCACCACCGCTATTTCCGGGATTAACCGCAGCGTCTGTTTGGATAAATGAGCTTACGCTTTGTCTGGCCATGGCATTGGAAACATTAATATTTCTGGCTTTGGCACTTACTATACCCGCTGTAACTGTAGAGGTTAAATTAAAGGGATTGCCCACTGCCAATACCCACTCTCCTACTTTTACATTGTCTGAATTGGCAAAAGGCAAATAAGGTAAATCATCCGCATCAATTTTTAACAGGGCAATATCCGAACTGGCATCCGCACCAACCAATTCGGCATTGTAGGATTTGCTGTTGTTTAAGGTAATTTTTATTTCTCTTGCTCCTTTAATCACGTGATTATTGGTAATAATATAGCCGTCAGGAGAGATAATTACACCACTTCCGGTGCCAATGGCAGGCCTTCCGCCTCCGGCATCTGAACCATAGAAAAATTCTAACAAGGGATTTGAAGGTGAAACGGAAACATTAGTTACGTGTACCACAGCATGTACAGTTCTTTCTGCAGCCACTGTAAAATCAGTAGCTTCTGCCGCATAATTAGGTACAGTGGCAAAATTGGTTCGGACTACTTTGGGTTGCAATGCCCCCGGTAAACCGGCACTCGCATCACTGTTATTAGATAGATAAATAAAACCACTTAATGATAATATTCCTCCAAGAATAGAAGCAATAATTAATCCGGTAATTCTTTTCATTTTCTTAATTTTTATATGTTTTTATATAAATTTCCAAGGCCTTTTAATCATTAAAAAAACCTACTTGTTTTCGATGCCGTTAAAAACAAAAAACATTCCAAAATTATCTAATAACGGTTCTAAATACCCAACTTTAACTATACTTTAACAACGGATTTACGATAAAAAAATGTGTACATTTGCGGTATGAATTTGGATTTTTTCAAATACCAAGGCACCGGCAATGACTTTGTGATTATTGACAACAGGCAAGATATTTTTCCTAAAAACAACAAGGCCTTAGTGGCTAAGTTATGTAACAGAAAATTTGGTATAGGAGCAGACGGGCTAATTTTATTGGAAAATGCCAAAGATGCGAATTTTACAATGGCATATTTTAATGCAGACGGAGCCATAGGCAGCATGTGCGGAAACGGTGGCAGATGCATTGTGGCTTTTGCAAAACACTTAGGCATAATAGAAGAACAATGTATCTTTATAGCTGCTGACGGGTTACATAGAGCTTATTTTTCTAATCATTTAGTAAGCCTTAAAATGAATGATGTACACAACATTAAAAAGGGAAACAATTACGTTTTTTTAGATACCGGATCCCCACACCATATAGTTTTTGTTCCGGATGTGGATAAAGTAGATGTTTTTAATGAGGGCAAAACCATACGATACGGAAAACCGTACTTTGAAAATGGCACTAACGTAAATTATGTATCCCAAAACAGCAACGGCCATATAGCTGTTAGGACATACGAACGCGGTGTAGAAGACGAAACGTTGAGTTGTGGCACAGGAGTTACCGCAGTGGCCTTAGCTGCTCATTTTACCGGAAAAACAGATAAAGAAAATATTAAAATAGCTACCAGAGGCGGCAACTTACAAGTTTCATTTAAAAAATTAAACGGCATTTATAAAGACATCTATTTAACCGGTCCGGCCGAACAAGTTTTTAAAGGTACTATTAATATCTAAAACAAACTGTCCTAATGAACGTTTTAACCGGAAATAAAGTGTATTTGAGGGCATTAGAAGCCGAAGATATTGATTTTTTATTCAATGTGGAAAACAATACCAACTTTTGGCCGGTGAGCAATACACAATATCCGTTTTCAAAATTTTTATTAAAAAAATATCTGGATAATGCTCATCAGGACATCTATGAAAGTAAACAATTGCGATTGGTCATTTGTAAAGTAGAAACCGAAGTACCTGTAGGGCTCATAGACTTATTCAACTTTAACCCACAGCATCAAAGGGCAGGTATTGGCATAGTAATAACCGAAGAACACCAACACAAAGGTTTTGCTACGGATGCCTTGACAATTTTAAAAAAATATTGCTTTAATCAACTTAATTTACACCAAATCTATGCCAGTGTTACCGAAGACAATTACAGAAGCATACAATTATTTAAAAATCATGGATTTACACAAACCGGAATCAGAAAAGAATGGATTTTTAACAATGAACAGTTTAAGGATGAATTGTTTTTTCAATTGATTAAGACAGAATAATAGTTATTTGTATATTGTTTTATAAAAAACAGAGAACAAATAAGTTTTCCTATGAAGCTAGCGTTAATAAATTTTCAGCATTTCTTTACAAAAGCAATGCTTAAAATTTTTGATATGAGAATGTAGTGGCTATATGTGTTCTCAATTTTATAATTCATTTATCATCAAATAATGATTAAAATTTAGACAGATGAAAATAAAAAATATAATATTAATAATAATTGCTTTAATCTTAATTATTACTGCTACAACAGGTTCTAGTTTTTATAAAAAAATCTACAGTCCTAATGTTACCGAAGATGCTACACTTTTTATCCCTTCCAATGCCACTTATGAAAAGGTAAAAGAGGAGATAGAAAAACACGTAAAAGACATAGGGAGTTTTGATTGGTTGGCGGATAAAAAAAACTATCCTAACCTGATTAAAAGTGGCCGATATTTAATTGAAAAAGGCATGAGCAATAATGAACTGATAAATTTACTGCGAAGCGGAGAACAAAGCCCGCTTACGCTAACGTTTAATAATCAGGATAACCTTGAAAAACTGGCCGGAAGAATAGCATCGCAAATAGAACCTGACTCTGTCGCAGTTTTACAGGCCATATTAGACCCGGAATTTCTAAGTAAGAACAACCTTTCTAAACAAACCCTAATAGGCATTTTTATACCAAATTCTTACGAAATCTATTGGAATACTTCCGCTGAAAAACTAAGGGACAGAATGTTAGCAGAATATAATCGATTTTGGACTAACGAACGTGTTGCCAAAGCCAAAAAATTGGGATTGACCAAAAATGAGGTCATAACTCTGGCATCCATTGTTCAAAAGGAAACGGCCAAGGTAAGTGAACGTACCACTGTGGCGGGCTTATATCTAAACAGGTTACGAGACAACTGGGCTTTACAGGCCGACCCTACCATAATCTATGCCTTAAAACAAAAAAAAGGACAGGATTATGAAGTAAAACGGGTGCTTTTTGCCGATTTGCTCATAGACTCACCCTATAACACCTATAAAAATACAGGCCTGCCCCCCGGGCCTATTGCCATGCCGGACATTTCTTCAATAGATGCCGTATTAAACCCAAAAAAACACGACTATTACTTTATGGTGGCCAGTATTACCGAACCGGGTGGCCATGTTTTTGCAAAATCATTAGCTCAGCATAACCAAAATGCCAGAAAATATAGAGAATGGGTAAATAAACAAGGCATCAACCGATAATGTTTAACAACGGATTTAAAAAACACCTTTTTACCTTTACCAGTTTATTATTAATAACCATGGTAATTTTTGCCCAGCAACCTTCTAACTTTTGGCAAACATCAGATACTTTACATAAAAAACGTAGAAATTCGGTTTATTTTGCAGAAGCAGCTTTTGCCGGCACTTCTCTAATCGGACTATATAATTTGTGGTATGCCAATTATGACAAGTCTTCATTTCATTTTGTAAATGACAGTGAAAATTGGCTGCAGATGGACAAAATGGGACATGTATTTAGTGCTTATGCTCTTGGCAAAACAGGTATGGATTTGTTGGCCTGGAGTGGAGAAACAAAAAAAAACCAGATACTTTACGGAGCTACTATCGGTTTTGGCTACTTAGCCATTATTGAAGTTTTTGACGGTTTTTCGGCCAATTGGGGATTCTCGGCTACCGATGTTTTGGCCAATGCCACCGGAACCGGATTTCTAATTGGGCAGCAACTTCTCTGGCAAGAACAACGGATACTACTAAAATATTCTTTTCACCAAACCAAATATGCCTCATACCGTCCGGAAACACTGGGCGAAAACACATTAGAACAAGCCTTTAAAGATTACAACGGCCAAACATATTGGCTTTCGGCCAACTTGTGGGCATTTAATAAAAAAAGTAACTGGCCAAAATGGTTAAATCTGGCATTGGGTTACGGAGCTAATGGCATGCTATACGGCAATAAAAATCCGGAAGGAATAATACCGGAAACCTCTGTTTTACATCAATCTACACGAAATTTTTATCTGTCCATAGATGTGGATTTATCAAAAATAAAAACAAAATCTGGTTTTTTAAATACACTTTTTAGCACCTTGAATTACATAAAGATACCGGCTCCTACCTTTGAGATAAACAGCAAAGGAAACACAAAATTTCATTTATTATTCTTTTAACTTTTCCTGTTAAACTTTTGCCAATAGCCATATTCTTAATTAACTTTCTAAAACTTAAATAAATATTTTGCCATATATTTGCTAGCTCAAATTAAAGGGTAAACACATTGATCCTTTAAGAAAGAAAAAACGCATGAAAAGAAGAGTAATAAGATTATTCGGAATTTTTGCCGTGTTATTTCTAGTTGCTAACAGCTTATCAGGTTGGACAAATAATACCGTAAAATACAATAAACCGGATGCTAACTACACTGCAACGGTTACTCCGGAGCAAAAATCTAAGTTTAATTTTCTTGCTATTGGCAAATCTTTTGTTGCATTTAAAGAGGCCTTGGCATTTAAAGAGTCTAAAGGAAAATACAACAGGGTAAATATTTACGGGTATTTAGGAAAGTATCAGTTTGGAAAATCTACCTTAAAGCGTTTTAAAATCTACGATACGGCTGAGTTCTTAAAAAATCCCGAATTACAAGAAGATGCTTTTGTTGCCCTATGTTCCGTTAACAAATGGATTTTACAACGAGATATTAAAAGGTTTAAAGGCAAAAAGATAAATGGTGTAGAAGTTACAGAATCCGGAATATTGGCTGCTGCACACTTAGCCGGAGCCGGAAATGTAAAAAAATATCTTAGAAGTTACGGGGCATTCAAATTTGAAGATGCCTTTGGCACTACTATTCATCATTACCTAAAGAAATTTGCCGGATACGATACCTCTTTGATAGAGGCGAATAGAATGCCAAAAATTATTTAACCCAAAAACATACTCCAAAGCAAATAAAACAGCCTTAGAAAATTAATTTTCTAAGGCTGTTTTTTTCTATGAACTCATTTTGATTTTTTGTTTTTAACCGAAATCAAAGATTCACGAACTCCTTACTAA
>PDWJ01005543.1_pt1 | contig 11895 bp, 8 predicted proteins | sample 1430881 | NCBI WGS metagenome assembly PDWJ01 (sample SAMN01162460, study PRJNA174530) | Oral metagenome, whole genome shotgun sequencing project. | biome: Marine environment; feature: Marine mammal; material: Swab sample of the gingival sulcus; isolation source: swab sample of gingival sulcus... | reverse complement strand
GAGTCAGTATACTATTTTTGGTCGAATTTATCTCCCTGAAATGGGGAATTTTTAATAAAATTCATAAGGTTGGGTGTTTTTTTAGGGGCGACTATTTATGAGCCAGAGTTACCGCTTAAAAAAGGCGTATTGCCCCTGCTTGATGGGCTAGCCATGCCCGGATGCATCCGAGATTCTGCACCAGATGCCTGGGGACGGCGCGTTATCATCAATAAAAAGCTTGGGCGCAAAGGTAAAGATACGGATACCGATGCACTCGGCGAGCTAACCTATTTGCTGGAATCCGGCTCCAACCGTATCGGCGCACTGGATTTTCAGCGCTCTCCCAGCGAATATGTTCCGCGCTCGGCAAACAACGTCCCTCTGGAAGAATTACTTCAATCCGCTGCGCGGGTTGAGCAAGGCGTACCGCTCACCCCTGAACTGGATCAGGCGCTTTTCCATGGCAGCTCTATCGGCGGTGCGCGCCCCAAAGCCTTAATCGAGGATCAGGGCGCAAAATACGTTGCGAAGTTTTCTTCAAGCACTGACCTTTACAGCGTGGTAAAGGCTGAGTATATCGCCATGCGATTAGCGGCACTTGCCGGAATAAATGCCGCGCCTGTAAAACTGGTTCAAGCTGCGCAAAAAGATATTCTACTGATTGAGCGATTTGATCGCGAAAAAAAAGCAGAGGGTTGGACGCGAAAATCTATGGTCTCTGCGCTAACGCTGTTTGGTCTGGATGACATGATGGCTCGGTATGCAAGCTATGAAACCTTTGCCGAAATTATCCGCCATCGCTTCGATGATCCCAAAGAAACACTCGAAGAGCTGTTTTCTCGTATCGTATTTAATGTCTTGTGTGGCAATACCGATGATCACGCAAGAAACCATGCGGCATTCTGGAATGGTCAAACACTACGCCTCACCCCAGCCTACGATATTTGCCCGCAAGGCAGAACAGGCAGTGAAGCCACCCAAGCCATGCTGATTTCCGGCGACAACAGGCTGAGCAAACTTAAATCCTGCCTAGATGCCGCGCCTCACTTCCAGCTTTCGAAAGAGAAAGCCAAAGCGATTTTCGAAAAGCAGCGCGAAGCGATTGAAGCCAATTGGGACAAGGTTTGCGATGAGGCAATTCTGAGCATAGTTGATCGCAATTTGTTTTGGCAAAGACAGTTCCTCAATCCTTTCGCATTTGAGGATTGATAAACGCATCTAGCAAACAATAACATTCCTTTTTAAGCGGCAATTGCCGCGTTAAACCGCCAAGCCGGAGCAAGGCTTGGCGGCGCAAATTTTCGCAGCCCCAAAAGGTTCTTAGGCGACAATTTGCCGCCGGATTATCCGGCGGCTTTTTCTACAGTTTCGGTCAGTGACTCCAGAAAACGTGCACCTCATCGTAAGCCGTTTCGACGGTGTAAACATCACCGTTCAATTCCATATCGCGCCCCATGCGCTCATAATCGATATAGTAAGCAAAGTTTTCAGGAATCTGGCTGGTGTCTTCGGTCAGTTCCTCGGCGTAGTTTGCAAGGGATTTGTAGCAGCCGGAATAATTTTCTTCGACAGCTTTCCTGGCATCTTCAATATATTTTGGTGTCGGTGTGGCGAGCGTGGTGCGGTGGCTCAAGAAGATCGAGCCACAACCTGGACGCAACAAGCCGGCAACGCGGATTGATCGGATCGCCCTGCCCTGGCACGGGATGTGCGGATGTATCCCGATGCCTGTCAGACCGAGCGTGCACGAAGGCTGGGGGTGAGTGAGAAAGGGATCGGTCATGCGCTGCGGCGCATGAATATCCACTATAAAAAAAACACGACGCCATCCTCGGGCGGACGCAGGCGCACGGCTCAACTCTCGCCTTAAAATTGGTCGAAAAGAGTGATTGGTCGGGCATATCGTCATAATCCTCCCAAATCTTCTAAAAACTCGGACCGCAATTCCCCGCCGCTGGTAACAAGAAGTCTATCCCTTGCTCTGGTGCAGGCTACGTACAGCAAATGTCTTTCTGTATCGTACACTTCTTCCAGGTCAGCACTATCCGCTACTGCTTCGATACGCTCCTGAGATGGAATAATCTCGTCATCACAAGCCATAATCACAACTGCTCTAAATTCCAGTCCTTTAGCCAGGTGCATTGTGCAGATCGAAGCGTATCCGTGTGCAAGCTGAATGTAGCTGTCTAGCTGTTTATAGGTTATGCCTGCCTTTTCAATTGCTGATACCGCTCTTGGTATTTCCTTGTCCGAACGAACAATTACGCCAATTTCATGCGCCTCATATCCGTTATCAGTGAGCTTCGCCAGCCAATCAGCAACAAAGTCAATTTCTTCTTCGTGGGAGTCAAAATTTTGAATGGTCGGCTCGGGGCCATTGAATACTGATACTGTGCTGGTTCGATCATCTTCGTAGCCATCAACATCTGTAACACTTGGCCCTAGTAAACGGTCTGACTGCATTCTTATCTGGTGCGAAGTGCGATAATTTACGCGAAGCGTTTTAGACCTGCCGCGAATATCAACACCAAGGGATTTCCAGGAAAAAGCCTGCTGGAAAATGCGTTGACCTAAATCACCCGCAAAGAACAGAGCATTTGGCTTTTTGCCGCCAAGTGCAGCAAGAAATCTAAGCTGAGGGATACTAATATCCTGGGCCTCGTCAACCACTACAAAGTCGAAAGGACTGTTTTGCTTTTCTTCCAGAGAATGGGTTAAATCCAGGTAAATGCCCGCCATAGATACTGAGTTCGTTTCGACTAAATCTGCATTTACTTTCTCAAATATTCCCCATAAAACCTGCCGCTGGGTTTCGGCCAGCCTGGTTTTCCGGCCTAACCGTTGAACATTCTTGTATTCATCCCAAGTATTGATTTGCCAAGCATCTACTACCTGAAGCCATTCTTCAAAAATGAATGCAGCCGAATAGCGAAGTCCCTCGATACCTTGGGAGTGTTTGGAGACTAGTTGAAATAGTTTGTCTCGATTTAGTAACTGTTTATTTGCCGCATTAAATTTATGCAGCCTAATAGCGATTGCATCCATTGAATGGATTTCCAGACGCTCCGCCAGCCTTGGGGTACTGCCAATCAAGTGTTTAAGCTTTTCCTTTAGGGCATTAGCCAGTGTGTCGGAGAATGTGGTGAGTAAAATACGCGCCTCGGTATTTTCTCTGGCCAAATGCGCAGCGCGATGTAAAGCCACGATAGTTTTACCCGTTCCAGCAGAACCGGAAACGCGAGCTGGCCCATTAAAATCCTTTGCAACCAATTCTTGCTGGTCTGGGTGAAGAAAAACCGTCCACTTCTCCCACGGTGCATCGAGTGCCCTTTCCAGCTCGTCCGTATCAACCATAGTGCGGAAGCGACGCTGCGCATCGGGGTGATCGAATGGATTAACCTCTGCCGGAGCAACTACAGGTGGTCTCGGTGTTCCACCAACGGCGATTTCAATAAGGGCTTCGGCGGCTTCGGTGGGCAGGTGATCGGATAACTCTAAGATTGAATCTTCATCCGATGCTTTGACATCGGCCAACCACTCTGGCGGTACGCCATACTCCAGCAATTGGTCATCATCGAACCTATCAAAGAGCAAAGGCTTTGGCGGTGGTGTGGCTGCCACATTGACATAGTAAGGCACACGTATTTCTTCAACGCGCTCCCTAATCTCAACGAGCTGAGCGGCCCCTGTTTTGGGGTGGGTCTCAAGCTTGCGCTTTTCGGCCCATTTATAGGCATCATCGTGGTGATCGACATAACAGAGGAGCAAGCTCGCTTTAGAGCGGTGAACAATGATGCGTATGTCTTGATTGACACGCACTGACCAAAAGTTCTTATCCTGAGCACGATCAAGTTTGTGGAAGCTAAAGCCTGGATTTTCAGGATTCATCTGAAGATCAAAGGCCGTCGTTTTAGCAGCTTTTTGCTCTTCGCTTGTCAGTTTGGCAAGACTACTGGTAAATGAGTCTGAAATACGAAATTCCATATGCGAAATATCTTCTTATCTTCCAAGTACAAACCGCGCACCTTCGCGACGCAACATCGCATAAGGTGAGATACAGGAAATGCCAAAACCAACACAAACATTCGGTATCTTTATTTTCTTTGGCGTGTTGGCAGGGACTTCATGGGTAACAATCGTGTGTCCATGCGCCAAGGCATAGGAAATCAAATAATAATCTGCCACCTGCAAGAAAGTGTTTATGGCGGCAGCTTCGTAGCCATTCGACTGTACCCATTGGGCAACCTTCCCTAAACGAGGCAATGTCGCTGTGTCGGTTTCCTTAAAAAAGTCCCTGCCTTTGGCTTTGGCCCAGCCCGCAAGCTCATCATTCCCTTCAACCATTTCATCTTGCACCTGGCTAATGCTTAATACTGTACCCGCAGCATTGGCCTCATCCAGCCACTCCCAAAACGCAGGGCAAAAATCAAAGCCATAATGCAAATTACTCGCTTGAATAAATATATTGGCATCCAATAAATAAGCCACTAAATCATTACCCCCAAATTGCGTCCCAGCTCATTAAAGGTCTCGACTTTCTTTACCCCCATCATTCTCAAAGCATCCCGATAAAGCGTTTGCCCTTCCAATGTACTCACCACAAGCGCACAAGCAAAACGTTTGCTCAACTTATTAGGTTGAGAGATGTAAAAATTTCCTCCAGCTCCCCTTCCCATCGCCAACAAGCGAGCCAGCTCTGTTTCATAAGCAGTGGAATATTCGCCAGAAGATAGATAATCTGCATCTCGCATTCGACGCAAAATGACTAGTGTACTGACCTTAAACATGCGTGCTAATCGACTTAATGCATCAGGCAGGCTTTCATTGCGCAATTCAGGCTCAAATGCTCTCAGTGGAACCAGCATTTCAGCCGCAACATCATTGCACCAGCGCTCAATTTCCTCGTCTTCCTGGCCACTAATATCAGCACTGGAAAGCGCTGTCTCACCCAACCAAAGATGAGCCAATTCGTGGGCAAGGGTAAACATTTGAGCAGATTTGGTATCAGCGCCATTGATAAAAACCAGGGGTGCAACATCGTCTGTTAAAGCAAAGCCCCGAAATTCGTCTGGATTGAGTTTACGGCGCGTATTACTCAATACAATACCGCTACACATCACCATAACCCCGGCGGTATCAGCACTGGCAATAAAACTACGCAAAGCCTCTTCCCAAGTACGCATACTGCGCCTGGCCTGGAGATCAAAACCCAGGGTATTGCGAATGTTTTCAGCTACCTGCTCCACAGAACTGCTAAGATCCACACAATTAATGAATTCCAGCGTTTTCAGTCCGTTAGTTTGGGCGTATTCCCGGTACCATTCCTGGCGCTGTTGGCAGATATACAAGGTATCCAACAAATCAGCACTCGGCCGGGTTATCTGACGATTGGCGATGGTTCGGTAATCCGGGATAGGAATTTGTTCTTCGGGTGGTTCAGGCAAAAACAAAAAACCGATGGGCGTACGTGTAGCCCTGGCAAAGTTTTCTATCTGCTTTAGGGTAGGCTGGCGTTCGCCCTCAAGCCAGTCATCAAGCTTGGGGAAACTGTTACGTAAGGCAAAACCATCTACCCTGGAGCGTTCCATAGCCCAGTTCAAAAGTTCAGGTTTAATCTCAACACGTAACGTCATAACTTTAGCTTACTATACCCTGTAGACTTTCATAACCTCATCGCCAAGGTGGTTGATAACCTTAACCGCAATGCGTCCATTTTTGGGCTTATCAAATGGCCGCGAGATGTCGCTGTTTAGCGTATCCCAAGCTTCTTGATTGATTTCGGCCTTCAGGGTCGTTTTTAGCGACTTGTATGGGTCATTAGCACCGAGGAAGTATGCCTGACGCACGAAAAAGCTTTCTTCGTTGTAGTCTGTGTCGATAAACCAACATGCGATGCCCTCAACGCCATCACTACGCACTTCACCAGTATTCGGATGAAACACGTCAACGCCATTGATTTTGACTTGTATCTGGTCATCTTCGGCATCCAAAACATCAATGTCTGGCTCACCAAAGATAACGAATAGATTACCTTTGCCTGTACTTTTTAGATCATCGGCCATGTGCAGATCGGCATTCATACGAGCCTTCAGCACCGGAACGCGGCCAAGCTTTTCAAATTCCGTGGAGTGCGCGTCGTAGTTAAAGGCGCAAGCAATCAGAACATCAAAACCAGCATCGGCGGCTTCTCTGGCTGCGCTCACCAAGTCAGGGCGGGAAACTGTGCCAAATTCCGGCCCGATAAATATCGCGGCGCGCTTTTCCGTTTCGGTTTCATCAATAAACTTTCCCTCTGCACATACCAAGTCACCGGGCCAAGGTGTCAAAGAAATAAAATTAATTTTGTCTTCTTTGTGTGCTTGTTGTACGCCAGCAGTTTTGAGATTTTCTAGGATGATTTGAACGAAATCTTGCTCGTCTTCAAATTCTTCTTTCTGCTCCAAGGAATCAATCAGTTCGTCATCAGCACCTACCGTTAAGGCACGATGCGGCGACAGGCTTTCAACGGTGAACGGCCCAGCGACACGGACCTTTTTATTGTCTTCGTATGGCTTATCGTAGAGATATTCAAAGTCAGCCTTGGCAGCGATGGAAGCATCAATTTCCTTTTGCCTTTCAATACGCAACTCCCACCAAGAGGCATGTAATTCTTTGGCTTTTCTTGACCAGTTATTATCAGTATCTCTAGGTATTTCCCACTCTTCCCATGATTCCCCGACCTCTTTGTTTAGATTAGCCCTTGTTTTCTCTAGCTTGTTTCGATATTTCTCAAATATAACGTCAATTTCAGTGTTATTAGCGATTGACTTCAAAGTTATATGCGGAACACGCTCATAAACAAAACCGTGGTTGATGTTATCTGTGGTCGATTTCGATGTAGATGGTGTTCTAGTAATCTCTGCTTCTTTTTGAACACCTTCTGTGGAGTCCGCAAGAAGGTAGTACGGGTAACGAGCGCCCATTATTCTAGCTCTAGCAAGAGCAAGAGATACGCGAGAAGTGTCAATGGTTACCCAACGCCTTCCCCATTGCTCAGCAACGTACGCTGTTGTTCCTGAACCACAGGTAGGATCTAACACCAAATCTCCCGGGTCTGTTGCCATCAAAAGGCAGCGCTCAATAACCTTTGCATTGGTTTGAACTACGTAGATTTTTTCATCAGTGAAGTTTCCGGTTCCCGTATCAGTCCATATATTTCCGTGCACGGCCAGTTCGAAATCGGTGTGATAACGAACATATTGAATAGAGTTTTCTGCAACATGAATTCTATTGGCCTTCGCTAGTCGATCCATTCCCGTGGGGTATGATGCCTTCCAGTGCGAATTTTTTTCCCATGTGTCATATGTCTTATTTCGAAACTCAAAAGGCTGACGGTCTTTAGAGCGACCTTGGGATATAATGTTGTCAGGTTTGTAGGGAAGCGTATTATTTGGTATATTTTCTTCGCCACGTTTTTCTTTCGCATTAATCCCTCTATACGTAAAGTCGTCGAACATTAACCACCGGGCATTCCCAGAACCTAGTTCAAAATTTTTTCTATAGAATGGGGATCGAGACTTTCCTTGAGCCTTATCTTTTGCATACCACAATACGAAGTCCGACATATTGCCCAAATATCTTGCTTCAAATCCTGTCGTGGTTTGTATGGTTATTTGACTAAGAAAATTATGTGATCCAAAAACCTCGTCTAATAGAGAACGCATTAAATGGACGTTCTCGTCACCTATCTGAACAAAAACCGAACCAGTATCATTTAGAAGATCGCGTGCAACTGTTAATCGATCACGAAGATATGTCAGGTAAGAGTGGATTCCGTCACCCCACGTATCCCTAAAAGCTTTGACCTGTTCTGGCTCTCTAGTAATCTGGCTAACATTGCCGTCCTTAATATCTCGACTGGCTGTAGACCATTGGAAGTTAGAGTTAAATTTAATGCCATACGGCGGATCAAAATAAATACACTGCACCTGTCCACGCAGTCCTTCACGCTCAGCTAGTGAAGCCATGACTTGAAGGCTATCACCCAGGATCATGCGGTTAGACCAATGTGCGTCATGTTGGTAAAACTCGGTTTTGGCATCTTCACTTGGCAAACCATTAAAGTCTGCAAAAAGATCCCCCATAAATCCTTGCTCTTGCTCTTCTGCTTCAGCCTGGGCTCGCTCGGTTTGACGGCGTAGGTCGTCTATCAACACTTTGGGGTGAACCTTCTCCTGAATGTAGAGCGGCGGTGCGTGAACCACAAGATCAGACCAATCCTGCTCATCTTTACCTCGCCAGACCAACTGCGGATCAAGATCGCGGTTGCGCCGCTTGTAAGCAACGCGAACAGAACTTTTATCTTTCTCATGAAGCACCGCTTCACATTCTGCTGTGGGAATGTTCTTACGGGATGCGTCTTCGTGGGTAAGGGTTTCTACCTGTTTTTCGGCGTTGGGTTTTGTTGTTCTCGCCATATTATTGTCCTTTCCCCAACACTGTTTCGATCATCTTGTTAAATTGCTCTTCGACTTTCTTTTTGAAATCGTGCTCCATTTCAAACACATCCCCAAACTCGACAAAGGCCCACCTGCCATAGCTTTCCAAATTGTTTACGCCTGGTATCCAATAGGTATCCATCGTGAGCTTCTTTTCCTTGGCATCTTCTCTACGGTAGCCTTTAATCTCAACAACCAGATTAAGCGGGTCTTTCCGGCCGTCATCTATTTGAACAATAAAATCCGGTCTGTATTTTCTGGTTTCGGAACCATAGCGATACGGTACTTCCAATCCAAGGCTGTGATTTTTAACGTAGGCGATCACTCGCTCATGGGATTCGGCCACGCGGCAGAACTCACCCTCCCAGTCGCTATCCAGAATCACCCAGTTAATATGCGACTTCAGCGGGTTGGTTTCCCACCGCTCTGTTTTTGAGGTATTGAAACTGACGTGCATTGTCGAGCCTGTTGGGTTATAGGGATCGAGCAGCGCTTTAATCGGTCTATCTTTATTTTGCTCAGCCTGTGTAATTGCAGCAGTTATCCTGGAACACGCCATATCAGCAAGTTCCTGGTACATAAGCTGTGCTGGATACGTCTGGCCTTTACATACGAGGCAACTATCCAGCCATTGTTTGGTAATGCGCTTGAGCTGGCCAAACAAGTGTAACTTCGGCTCTTCACCTGGGTCTCGCCATTTGGTGTAAAGCAGGCGTTGCGTCAAGTTGAATAGCAGTGTGGAGTGCCTTAAATCGCCAGTGTGAATAAGATTAAGGTCAACAGACTCGCCGATAATACCTGCATTCTGGGTAACGGACGGGCCGACCAGTTCTGGTGTTAGCTCAAGAATGGAGTCTTCATTAAAGTCTGCCGTTAAGCGTTCTTCCGGTAGCTCTACGCGATAGCCTGTTACACGAGGAAAACGGATTTCCAGTTTATCGCGTTCAGGGCGAATGGCTTTAACGTGGATGGTTTCTCTCGGTAGCTGCGGAGGGGCAACAACTGGCCTGGCCGTAAAGTCAAAGGGGATGCCCAGCACATCAGCATATTCGACATTGAAACGATTTTCTTCGTTTAGGTCATATGATTGGCGTCTTAATGCTCTACCAATAACCTGTTCGCACAAGAGCTGAGTACCGAAAGCTCGCACGCCCAAAACATGGGTTACAGTGTTGGCATCCCATCCTTCTGTTAGCATGGAGACTGAAACGACACAGCGGATATTTCCACCGAGCGCCCCGTATTTCCCCACTGTATTCATGACCTCTCGGAGAAGGTCCTGGTCGGTAATATTATCTGCTGCTCGCACATCTTTTGTGCGCTCAATGATTTCGCGGCGATAACGCTCGATTTCATCTTCCGCCATTGCACGGAAGTGCTTATCCAGGGCTTCGCCGGATTCCAATTGCTCGCTGTCAATAAGCAGGGTGTTTGGTCTGGCCAGTGGATTACCGTGATCATCGAAGTTTCTGAAAAGCTTTAATCTTCCATTTTCAAGCTCAGTCGAGCCATCTTCATTTTCGCGATGAAAGCCTGAGATATAGTCAAATACCAGTTTTGAGGTAGATGTGTTGTTGCAAACAACAATGAAACAGGGCGGGACTTTTATTTTTTCTTTTTCCCATAGCTCGTAGGTTTTTTCGTAGTGACCATACAAGGCTTCAAGTGCAGTTTTTAACTTGCTTGGAATACTTAAAGGATCAAGGGTCTGGCCCTTGCCACGTCCTTTTTTGGGCATTTCCGGCCCGATATGTTTCCATAGTTCGCGGAATACAGGCACTTCCGCACCAGGAATGTTATCAGCGACTGGAACACGCGGTAATTTGACGATCCCACATTCGATGGCATCCATTAGCGAGAAATCGCTCATTGTCCAGGGGAATAACGTTCCTTCGGCATAACCGGAGCCACTTAAAAAGAAAGGGGTTGCGGAAAGATCAACAACTCGGTTTATACCGAGTTTTTTAGCAATAATTTCCAGACCCGAAATCCAAAGACGAGCAGCTTCACGATTGCTATCGGCTTCTTTCTTTTCATCGCCCTTTAAATTGCCTTCTTCATCTTCACCGGGCTTTTCGCGGTAGCAGTGGTGGGCTTCGTCATTGATCACCATGACGTTCTTCATACCCATTAATTCGGAAACCACACGCTGGAGCATTTGGCCTTCAGTTTCCAGAGTATTTAGGTCGTTACCTCTTTTTCCTTTAAGCAGCGCTCGCCCCCCAGCGGAAATATCTACACGCTCGCGCAATTTAAATGCGTGATAGTTGGTTATTACGATTTTGGCTCGCTCCAGATCAACCAGCATATCGCTCGGGACAATTTCACGGCTTTGATAGTAGCTATCAGGGTCGTTAGGCTGAAGAACACGCAGACGGTCTTTAATCGTTAAACCTGGTGCAACGACTAAAAAGCCGCGAGTGAATTTTTTACTGCCGGGCTGACGTACCGCGTTGATCGTCTGCCATGCTATCAGCATGGACATAACGGTGGTTTTTCCTGCTCCGGTCGCCAGCTTCAGTGCCAGCCGCGTCAATCCAGGGTTAGCATCTTCATTGGCATTTTTGAGATAATCCAGGAACTTTTTTCCTGGCTTTCCAATTTTGGGAGCAACTTCAGTTAGCCAAATCGCCACTTCAACGGCTTCAACCTGACAGAAGAACGGGCGAATGCCATTAAATTCATAATGACGCCAGTGTTTAAGCAGCCGAGCGGTATCTGGTGTAACCATCCAGTCCCTTTCACCAGGCAACTCCCGCCACGAATCAACATAGCTCCTGAGTTCATTGATAATCGAGATAGGGTCGTATTTTTGGCCTTCGCCAAGCCCCATACTCTCGTCGAACAGGTCTTTTGACTTGGCATCCTTCCGCTTTTTGGGCTTAGGTATGGGAGTAATGAACTCGGCTCGTCTTCGGGAAGTGACGATATTATGGGTAGGCAGACCTTCTTCCATTTCCCAATGGGCAGATGGATACTCATACGGCGAATTTAGTATTGGCTTCTTAAAAAATTCATCAGACATTAGTTTTTGTCATTTCCGTTATGTATTCGCTTTTTCTTTTGCTCTTCAATCCAATTTTCTACATCTTCTTGCTTAAATCGCCAACTACCGCCCACCTTAAAGCCTGGCAGTTTTCCCTCGGCTGCTAATTTATAGGCAGTCTTCTCAGCAAGCTTTAAGTAAGCTGCCACTTCTTTTAAGGTCAAAATTTGATCTGTCATGCCATAAGTGCCTGATTCTCCATAGAGAGAATATGGGAAAATATGGGAATCCACAATCGAAGATAGGGGGATTGGTGTTTATATAGCCAAGCTCATATAAATTGATTATATTAAAATAATGACCTATTCAATTGATTTTCGACGTCAGGTTTTATTGGTCCGTGAGCGAGATAATCTGACGATTGCCGAGGTAGCGACCCGGTTTGGTGTC
>PDWJ01008054.1_pt1 | contig 11902 bp, 9 predicted proteins | sample 1430881 | NCBI WGS metagenome assembly PDWJ01 (sample SAMN01162460, study PRJNA174530) | Oral metagenome, whole genome shotgun sequencing project. | biome: Marine environment; feature: Marine mammal; material: Swab sample of the gingival sulcus; isolation source: swab sample of gingival sulcus... | reverse complement strand
TTAATGCTTTCAATTAAAGTTTAATTTCATTCCATGAACAAACAAACACACCTTAATTCCTAATCTCTGTATTTTTATGTTTTTTACATCCGGCTACAAACAACCTAAAAAAGAACGGGCAACTATCCGTAAACCTATTATACCAAGTCTAATAACCTAAATTCGGTTAATAGTGAGCATTGTAAAAATTTAAAAATTTGGTAAGGAAATACTGGCGTAAAGTGGAAAAAGAGATAGAAAAAGTCAAGATGAGTTCACTTATAAAACCAAAAAAAACCCCAGTAACCACTGAAGTTTTTCATTGACTAACAATTTCTGTTAGAGCGATTTATATGTAAATCACTAAAAACAACACAACATTTTTAAAGCGGTCTGGACGGGACTCGAACCCGCGACCCCCTGCGTGACAGGCAGGTATTCTAACCAGCTGAACTACCAGACCGTATTTTTTTATTTATGAACTTTCTGAACTGTTGGCTCAGAGACCGCTTATACAACAAACAAAACATACAAATGAACCAAACCCACCATACCTATTGGTCTAAAGCGGATGCAAATATAATTTGTATTTTAAAATTTGCAAAGGTTTTTAATCAATATATTATAAAAATCTTTTTCTACGGGTTAAATAAGCAACCATGATTTGCTCTAATCCACTGTTTATATCCACCGGAGCATAGTCTATTTTATATTGCATACATTTTATTTTCAAGTTGTTAAAATATTTAGCAACCATTTCCTTATATGCATCTTTAACCTGATTGGGGTAGAGATTAATACTCTCACCCGTCTCTATATCAAGGTATTTTTTTGGTGTATTTTCAAACGAAAAATCCAATTCCCGTTCGGCATCAAAAGTATGAAACAACACTACTTCGTGTTTGTTGTATTTTAAATGCCGCAAGGCTTCAAACAAGGCATTCTCATCCTTATCCGCCTGAAACATATCAGTAAATAAAAAAATCAAAGAACGACGATGAATTTTATCCGCAATATTGTGTAAAATATCAAAAGTAGCCGTATTTTGTTTTGAATTTTTTTGAAGTATAGATGCCAATTGTGACAATAACATCCTACGATGCCTATCACTACCCTTAGCTGGAGCAAAATAATTTAATTCATTTGAGTAAATCCCCAAACCATAAGCATCTCGCTGTTTACGCAACAGCTCAATTAAAACCGCACTTGCCAATACAGAAAACCCTATTTTATTGAGATTTTCTAAATTTACCGATTCTATTTTTGGATAGTGCATAGATGCCGAGTTGTCTATAATTAACTGACACCTCAAATTGGTCTCCTCTTCATATCGCTTTACAAATAACTTATCGGTTTTGGCATACAATTTCCAGTCTATGTGTTTGGTACTTTCGCCCTTATTATACAACCTGTGCTCTGCAAACTCTACGGAAAAACCATGAAACGGACTTTTATGCAATCCCGTAATAAAACCTTCTACTACCTGATTGGCCAATAGCTCTAAGTGCTTAATTCCCGATATATTTTTTGCATCCTGAAGAGGCATAAAATTTTGATTAAAAGGTTAAAAAACTAAATGATCGTCCACTACATTAAAGCATTGATGGATAAGTTAACCCATATTATTATTCAACAATATAATCTATTCCGGATTGAAACTACTTTAAAAACAAGCCACTTTGTTTGATTTCGCTCAATCATCACATTGTAGGATATACCTCAATAGTGTAATCACTTTTTATGGTATATTCAGTCCTTATAACAAAGATTTCCTCACAAATAATGTGGGTTAAACAAAAAAAAGGGGTTGTTTCAGGTACAGTCAGAAACAAATCCCTTTTTATAAATTAATAAATTGATTAAAAAATTGAATAATTCAATCAAACTTATTTTTTAAACTAATGCCTCCAATTTCCCTGCATAAGTGTCTTTGGGGGCTACGCCTACTTGCTTATCCACTACCTCGCCGCCTTTAAAAATTAGAACGGTGGGGATGTTTCGCACACCATATTTAGCCGCATACTCTTGGTTTGCATCTACATCTACCTTTGCAACAACAGCTTTACCGTCAAAATCATTGCTCAATTCTTCAACGGTAGGAGCCAACATTCTACAAGGCCCGCACCAAGCTGCCCAAAAATCTACTAATACCGGTTTATCTGATTTTAATACCACTTCGTTAAAGTTAGCATCTGTTACTTCTACTGCCATATCTAATGTTTTTTTAATTTTTTTACTGCTCACAAAAGTAAACAATTATTTTGCCATTTTTAAGATTACAATATTAATTTTATTTATGGCGGTATGTAGATTAATTATAAAAGAAAGTGGTTTAAACTTTTTCAAATTGGCTAAGAAAAGGTCTTTGAAATTTTTTTAGCTCCTGTTTTTTCTAAAACCAATAACGTCCTAAATAAATTTGTACGTTTTTTCATTGATACTTAAAATCCAGACTTACTAAAAAATCCTCTCGATGCCATTAAAATAGACGGATTACGGCAACTTTGTAAAAACAACCCAAACAGGATTATTTTAAAATACTTTTTTTGCTATAGCCACAATATTATCCGATTTACCCATGGAATAATAGTGTAGTACAGGCACCCCTGCTTTTAATAACTCTTTAGACTGTTTTATGCTCCATTCAATACCTACCTGTCTTACCTCTTTATTACTCTTACAGTTTTCCGCTGCCTTTATAAGCTCTTCCGGCAGGTCTATTTTAAAAACTTGTGGCAAAATCTGCAAATGGCGTTTTACGGCCAACGGCTTAATACCAGGAATTATAGGAACTGTAATTCCTTCTTTGCGAGCCGCATTTACAAATTCAAAATATTTTTTATTATCAAAAAACATTTGTGTAACCACATAATCGGCTCCGGCATTTACTTTTTCTTTTAGCCGCCTTAAATCCGTTTGAAAAGATGGAGCTTCAATGTGTTTTTCGGGATAACCGGCTACACCTACACAAAAGTTGGTGCAATTGTCTGTTTCTATCACATTGTGTAAATATTTGCCTTTATTAAGATTGGCAATTTGATGTACCAATTCATTGGCGTAAGTATGCCCTCCCTTTGTGGGTTCAAAATATTTTTGATGTTTCATGGCATCGCCACGTAATGCCATTACATTATTAATTCCCAAATAATGACAGTCCACCAACAGGTATTCCGTTTCTTCTTTTGTATAACCACCACACAGTACATGCGGTACCGTATCTACATTATACTTGTGCTTAACGGCGGCACAAATACCCAATGTACCGGGACGCATTCTGGTAATTTTTCTATCCAAAAGGCCATTTTTATCTATATATATATACTCCTCTCTGGAAGTGGTTACATCTATAAATGGCGGATTAAATTCCATTAAAGGATCTATATTTGTATATAAATCCTCAATATTATTCCCTTTTTGGGGTGGAATTATTTCAAAACTAAAAAGTGTTTTTCCTTTTGATTGTTGTATGTGTTCCGTTACCTTCATTTTTTAGATGTGAGATGTTAGACTTCAAAATCTTAATTTGAATTATTTATGCGGAGTCAAACCCATTTATTTCATTTTAACATTAAGTATTGGCACATTCTTCTACCAGATTTGGGTTGAGCCATTTTCGGGCTTCTTCTATGTCAATTTTTCTTCGTTGAGCATAATCTGCTAATTGATCTTCTTTTATTTTTCCTAAGCCAAAATATTTAGCCTTTTCATTACCAAAATAATATCCAGAAACACTGGATGCCGGCCACATAGCCAAATGCTCCGTTAATTCAACACCTATATTTTCTTTTACACCCAACACTTTCCAAATGGTTTTTTTCTCCAAATGATCAGGGCAGGCAGGGTATCCCGGGGCAGGCCGTATCCCCCTGTAACTTTCTTTAATAAATGCTTCGTTATCCAAATTTTCATCAGCCGCATAACCCCAATAATCTTTTCTAACTTTTTCATGCAAATATTCGGCGAAAGCCTCTGCCAGCCTATCTGATAAAGCCTTTACCATAATGGCGTTATAATCATCATTTTTGGCCTTATAATTTTTTACCAATTCATCTGTACCAAATCCGGTAGAAACACAAAAACACCCAACATAATCCTTAATCCCGGATTTTTTTGGGGCAATAAAGTCGGCCAGGGCATAACTGGGAATGCCCTCTCGTCTTTTTAGTTGTTGTCTAAGTGTAAGGAATGTACCTATTACTTTTCCGTTGTCATCGTAAATTTCAATATCATCATTGTTTATCGCATTTGCAGGAAACAAACCAAAAACAGCTTTTGCTTTAAGCGAGTGGTCTCTGATAATCTGATCCAATAAAACATTGGCCTCGCCAAACAATTCAGTTGCTTGTTTGCCAACTATGTCATCTGACAAAATTTCAGGATATTTTCCGTATAATTCCCAACTTCTAAAAAACGGACTCCAATCGATATAATCCTTTAATAACCCCAAATTAAAATCATCAATAATTGTAATACCCGTTTTTTTAGGCTTGATGATTTTTGTATGCTCCCAATCTATTTTAAACTTTTGTTCTCTGGCTTCTGCCAAGGTAATATATTCCTTCTGCCTTTTTCTGTTTAAAAATTGCTCTCTAAACTTATCGTATTCTTCTCTAATTTGTTTTTTAAAAGCCGCATTACTTTTGTCTAGAAGGTTTCCTACCACCGTAACTGTTCTGGAAGCATCGTTAATATGTACTACCGTATTGTTATACTTTGGCGATATTTTTACCGCAGTATGAGCTCTGGAAGTGGTAGCACCGCCTATGAGCAACGGAATTTCCATCTCGTTTTTTTGCATTTCCTCCGCCATGTTCATCATCTCATCCAAAGATGGTGTAATTAAGCCACTTAAACCAATGGCATCAACCTGATGATTTTTGGCCTCCGCAATTATTTTTTCGGGTGGCACCATTACACCAAGGTCAATAACTTCATAATTATTGCAAGCCAAAACTACTGCTACAATGTTTTTACCTATATCGTGTACATCGCCTTTAACCGTTGCCAATAAGATACGTCCTACTCGTCTCCCAGCCTCCGAAGAGCTTTTTTGAGTTTTGATAAAGGGATTGAGATACGTAACCGCCTTTTTCATTACCCTTGCAGATTTTACCACTTGTGGCAGAAACATTTTACCACTACCAAAAAGGTCGCCCACTACATTCATACCGGCCATTAAATTCACCTCTACAACCTCTAAGGGCTGGGAAGCCGCTAATCTTGCTTCTTCTATATCTTCTATAATAAAAGTATCAATCCCTTTAACCAAAGCATAGGTAATTCGCTCCTGAACATCTCCGTTACGCCAAGCTAATTTTTCGGTTTCGGTTTCTTTTTTTACCCCCCTAACAGATTCGGCAAAGACAAGTAATCGTTCTGTAGCATCTTCTCTTCGGTCAAATATTACATCTTCTACATAATTTAATAAATCCTTAGGGATATTATCGTAAACTTCTAACATAGTAGGGTTTACAATCCCCATCGTCATTCCATACCGGATACCGTGGTACAAAAAAGCTGCATGGATAGCCTCTCGCACAGCATTATTCCCTCTAAAAGAAAATGATACATTACTCACCCCGCCACTTACGTTTACACAAGGCAAATTTTCTTTTATCCATTTTGTTGCTTCAAAAAAATCTAAGGCATTTCTCCTATGTTCTTTCATACCGGTAGCCACCGGAAAAATATTGGGGTCAAAAATAATATCTTGAGCAGGGAAGTTAACTTTATCCACCAGAATACGGTATGACCGTTCACATATTTCAATTCTACGATTAAAAGTATCTGCCTGGCCTCTTTCATCAAAAGCCATAACTATTACGGCTGCTCCGTAGCGTTTTATTAATTTGGCCTGCCGGATAAATTCAGCTTCCCCTTCTTTTAAACTGATAGAATTAACCACACATTTACCCTGCACTACCTGTAAACCGGCTTCAATAATTTCCCATTTAGAACTGTCTATCATTATAGGAACTCTGGCAATATCGGGTTCTGAGGCAATCAGGTTTAAAAACCTTACCATAGCCTCCTTGCCATCTAACATCCCTTCGTCCATATTCACATCTATAATCTGAGCTCCTCCTTCTACCTGATCTCTGGCCACGGATAAAGCATCATCGTACTTTTCCTGTTTTATTAACCTTAAAAATTTTCGTGAACCCGTAACATTAGTACGCTCACCTATATTTACAAATTTTTTTTCAGGTGTTAGTACCAATGGTTCCAATCCGGATAAAGTCAAATATTTACAACTCATAAACCGGTGAATTATTTAGACTTCTGGGTGAATAATTTTTTGCCAATTCTGCCAGTTTTTTAATATGTTCAGGTGTAGTTCCGCAACAGCCGCCAACAATATTTACCAATTGCTCTTCTAAATATTGCTTTATTAATTCTTTCATCCGCTCTGGAGTTTGTTCATATTGGCCAAAGGCATCGGGCAAACCTGCATTGGGATGCACAGAGGTGGGCAAAGCGGTAATTTTAGATAATCGTTTTACATAGGGCATTAATTGCAGGGCTCCCAGAGCACAATTAAAACCTATACTGAGGAGTGGTATGTGTGATACGGAAATTAAAAAAGCCTCTACTGTCTGCCCGGACAATGTCCTGCCCGAAGCATCAGTAATAGTGCCTGAAACCATAACGGGAATGTTAATACTACGCTCTTCTTTTACTTCTTCAATGGCAAATAGGGCAGCTTTGGCATTTAAAGTATCAAAAATAGTTTCAACTAATAAGATATCAACGCCTCCATCTATAAGGGCTTCTACTTGTTCTTTATAAGCCAGGCGTAATTCATCAAATGTAATAGCCCTAAACGCAGGATTTTCCACATCAGGAGACATGCTCGCGGTTCTGTTGGTTGGCCCGATGGAACCGGCCACAAACCTGGGTTTTTCAGGATTTTTTTTAGTAAATTCATCAGCAATTTTCTTAGCCAATTTTGCCGATTGAAAATTGAGTTCATATACAAACTTCTCCATTCCATAATCTACCATGGCAATACTAGTACTGCTAAAGGTGTTGGTTTCTATTATATCTGCACCTGCCGCTAAAAATTTACTGTGAATTTCTCTTATAATCTGCGGCTGGGTAATAGACAGTAAATCATTATTGCCTTTTAGGGGTAAGTGAAAATCCTTAAAACGCTGCCCCCTAAAATCTTCTTCGGATAGTTTAAACTGCTGTATCATAGTACCCATGGCACCGTCTAAAATCAGTATCCGCTTTTCCAGTTCCTGTAGGATAATTTTCATTACTAATATTTATAGTACGCCGTATTTATGCTACACCTAACCAATTAAATTGCCTAATTAGTTGTGTCAAATTCAATAAAATAAATGCTAACAAGTGAGGGAGATGTATAAAACTCTTTAGGTTATCTATCCCTGTATGAACAAGGTAGAACGCAGCACCTTTCCCAAATAAAACGGGAGGTTGCTAAGGCTTCATAGGGTCTAATCCCTCCACCTTTCTTGATAACATATACTTTTAAAGAACAATTATTACTCTGCCTGCGTAAGAGTTAAATAATATTTTGCGGCACAAAATAAAAGAATTAATAGCTCAAAACCAATTTTATTCAAACAAATCTAAAGACAAATGTCTATTGTCTGTGTTTGCATATCATGGCTACAACCATGCTTTTCTCTATTGTATATACCATCTCTAAGGTTTCAAATAACGCACCTCCGCCACTCATACCTGTGAAATTGTTAATTTGTTTTAATCGTATTCGGTTACTTAAAAATGAAAAAACGAAACAAATTAATAGCCGTAGCTATAGTTTATTTTTACAACGAAATATAGCATAAAAAGGCACATTTTATTGAGTAATTTTGAGGTGGAAATGGTATAATTCAAAACTATATTTTCTGGCCACCTGAAATTCAGGGAGAAGTGTATTCTTGAACTTCTAAAAAACAGTACTAATAATCAATTGTTTATAACTGATTTTGTCGCTTTTTTTTGAGTTTATCTGTTTGGTAGTAATTTTGTGTATGAAGTGGTTTAAACTTTTTGGATTGTAGCGAAATCGAAGATTCACAAACCCATTTAAAAAAACAAAAGAGACGTGAGCTAAAATTGATGGTTTTGTGCCTATATGAAGGCTTCTTTGAGCTGCATAGTAGGGCTACGGATAGAGAAAAAGGCAAAATATGGGTGCAAAACGGCAATTTTTAGCCAATTTCAAAAAGTTTAAACCACTTCTATTTATTATTCTGTAATAAAACCCGCCCCCACTGTATTATTGGTTTGCGTATCAATTAAGATAAACGAACCGTTTGTTCGGTGGTTTTTAAAGGCATCATAATATATTGGTTTGTTCAACCTAAAACTCACCATAGCTATATCGTTGATTTCTAACGTATTTACACCTTCAACAATACCTGAATAATCGGGATTAATTTTATGATGTATCGTCTCAATTTTGGCCAACACCTTGTTAACTCCATGCTGTAAAACATATTTAGCACCGGATATTAGTGGTTTTGTATCCATCCAGCATATCTGTGCCGTAAAGTGTTTATCTACAGTAGGCAAATCACCCGATTTTACAATCATATCTCCCCTGCTTACATTAATATCATCCTCTAAGGTAATGGTTACGGAAGACCTTCTGGAAGCAGTTTTATATTTTTTATTGTAAAAGTAAATCTCCTTTATCTTTGATTTCTTTTGAGAGGGCAAAACTACCACCTCATCACCAACATTGAGTTCACCTCCATACACTTTACCGGCATAGCCTCTAAAGTCATGAAACTCTTCAGTTTTTGGCCTTATTACATATTGAACAGGAAATCTGGGCGTACCCACATTAAAAATATCTTGTTTTTGAAGAGCTTCCAGATGTTCCAGAATAGTCTGCCCTTTATACCAAGGCATTTTTTTTGATTTATACACTACATTATCTCCTTTTAAGGCACTTACAGGGACAAAAGTGATGTTTTGTTCTTTGTAATCCCGCTTACGCATCAGGTTTTCAAAATCAGTTTTTATGGCAATGTAAGTTTCCTCGGCATAGTCCACCAAATCCATTTTATTAATAGCTATTACAATATCCTTTATTCTAAGCAAATTATTAATAAAGAAATGCCTATGTGTTTGTTCTATTACGCCTTTTCGGGCATCAATTAAAATAATAGCAGCTTGTGATGTAGATGCACCGGTAACCATATTTCTTGTGTATTCAACATGGCCGGGAGTATCGGCAATAATATAGCTCTTGGTAGGAGTAGAAAAATAAATATGGGCCACATCTATGGTAATACCCTGTTCTCTTTCGGCAATCAGGCCATCTGTAGCCAATGAAAAATCTAAATAATCATAGCCTTTTTGTTTGCTGGTTTTTTCTATGGCTGCCAATTTATCTTCTTCTAAAGACTTTGTATCATATAATATCCTACCTATCAATGTACTTTTACCGTCGTCCACACTTCCGGCAGTAGCAATTTTTAAAAGCCCCATTCCGGCTTTTTTGTTAGAGCCAGAAACCACTTCTTTATTATTTTCTAATACCTTCATAATCATAATTGTTTATCACTAAATTCTATCCGTCTGTACACAGGTACCAACTTCACACAACCACTCTGGTGAAACGAAGCACATTATTTCACAAGCGGGTAGCGTATGCGGATATAAATCATTTAAAAATATCCTTGTTGTTTTCGCTTTTCCATTGCGGCTTCACTTCGTTTATCATCTATTCTTGCACCTCGTTCAGAAATTGAAGATTCTTTGATTTCTTCTACTACTTGCGTAATGGTAGTAGCCTCAGAAAGAACTGCCGCTGTACAACTCATATCTCCCACTGTCCTAAACCGTACCATTTTCTCCAACACCTTTTCGTCCTCTTCCTGATAGACATAATTGGAGTGTGACCAAATAAGGCCATCTCTGTAAAACACTTTTCTTTTATGTGCAAAATATATAGAAGGAATAGCTATTTGTTCCTTTTTAATATAAGACCAAACATCCAATTCTGTCCAGTTAGAGATGGGAAAAACCCGTACATTCTGACCTATATCTATTTGGCCGTTGAGCATGTCAAACAATTCCGGACGTTGGTTTTTTTCGTCCCATTGGCCAAAATCATCCCTTACTGAGAACACCCGTTCCTTAGCCCTTGCTTTTTCTTCATCACGCCGTGCACCACCTATACAAGCATCAAATTTAAATTCTTCTATAGCGTCTAATAAGGTAGTGGTTTGTAAACTGTTTCTACTGGCGTATTTCCCCTTTTCTTCCACAACTTTCCCCTGATCTATACTGTCCTGTACTTTTCTCACAATTAAATCCAAACCTTCACTTTTTACCAAATTATCCCTAAATTCAATGGTTTCGGGAAAATTGTGGCCCGTATCTATATGTAATAGAGGAAAAGGCACCTTAGCAGGATAGAAAGCTTTTTGTGCCAGCCTAACCAACGTTATAGAATCCTTACCTCCGGAAAATAACAATACCGGATTTTCAAACTGAGCTGCTACCTCCCGAAAAATGTAAATGGCCTCATTTTCCAGTGGATTTATATGCGATGTATTTTGATTCATTGTGTTCTTTTATGAATGTAGCCCACACTCTCTATTTTCCAAGACTTTAGTAGGGTCGTAATATTTAAATTCGTTTGGCAGATTATGTTTATTAATATAGGCATCCAACTGATTATCAGAATAATAATAGAATGGGCTGACCTTTATTCTGCCTGAAGCATCTTCTGACAAGATATCTATACTATCTCGAAAAGCCGTTTGGCCTCTACGTAAATTGGTAAACCAAAAGTCCGGATTAAAATGAGCCATAGCACGGTGAAATGGTTCTATTTTAACCTGCTCTGTAAATAATTTATGATTTGGGTCTGCTATATCCGGTATACCCATAACTACATTTCTATAAGCCACCGTTTGTCTGGGAGTATAAATATGAATATTTAAAGCCAGACGCTCAATTAATTCAATGGCGTGTTTGTATGTATTTAGTGTGTTATAACCTGTATCACACCAAATTACCGGAATATCTTGTTTTACTTTGGTTACCAAATGAAGCAAAGCCACTTCATACGGCCTGAAATTGGTGGTGATAATCGGTTTTTTTGCATTTGCAATAGCCCATGCTACAATAGATTCAGGTGATTTTTCGCGAAACTCGTCGTTGTGTAATGCTATGTCTTCCATTTTCCCCAATTTATGGTATTCCAGATGCGTTCATGAAAAAAATACAATACCATTTTTGAGATTATTTCTATGCCACCAATGGTTAGTGCCATAGAAAAGGTACCGGTAATAATCCATGAAATTACAATGGTATCAAATGTACCTAGTATTCTCCAAGTAAGGGCCTTAACGCAACTTCGCCTAAATTTATCTTTACCGATAACAGCTGATTGCCCATTTGATTTTTTATGTACAATTGCATCTATAATCAAAACAACTATTTATCCTATCGTTTTAGTAGGTTATTGGGCAAAATTATAATTCTTTTTTATAATGGAAAAGAATATTTTAAGATTTTATGCTAAATCCTCCAACGTCCTATTTCTGTAAATCTTCAGGCTGCTATCCCTTACATCAATCATTAACCGATTTACAGCACATGACTTTTCATCGGGGCAGTCTTCACATTTTTCGTAATAATTAAGGCTTACACAATGTACCATGGCTATTGGGCCTTCGAGAATTCGCATAATTTTTGCTAAATTCACTTCTTTGGGTTTTTGCAACAAATAGTAACCACCTCCCTTACCTTTTTTAGAACCCAATATGCCGTTTTTTCGTAAACTAAGTAAAATGGATTCCAAAAATTTTTGAGAAATACATTCCTTTTCTGCAATTTCTTGTATGGTTATGGGCTGGGAATCAGGATTTTTCACCAGATAACTCAAGGCTTTTAAACCATATTTTGTTTTATTAGAAATCATAGT
>PDWJ01006702.1_pt1 | contig 11907 bp, 11 predicted proteins | sample 1430881 | NCBI WGS metagenome assembly PDWJ01 (sample SAMN01162460, study PRJNA174530) | Oral metagenome, whole genome shotgun sequencing project. | biome: Marine environment; feature: Marine mammal; material: Swab sample of the gingival sulcus; isolation source: swab sample of gingival sulcus... | reverse complement strand
GCATTTGCTCCAGCCATGCTGGTTAGTTAAACGGAAGTGGAAAGGGCACTGGTGGCTCTCCCGGACTTCAAATCCGGTGTGGCGGGTTAATAGCTCGTCAGGTGGGTTCGATTCCCATGCACTTCCGCCATTTCTTTTGTTTTGTCTCTTTTTTTCTCCTTCCCCCTTGATCTTCGGAGTTTATTCCTTGCCAAGCGGATGCCCCATCTCTTCCCGTTGTATCACGTAGGTCTCAGCGACTTTTCTGGCGATATTCCTGATACGGCCAATATAGCGGGTTCTTTCGTTGACACTGATTGCTTTACGTGCGTCCAGTAAATTAAAGGTGTGTGAGCATTTCAGACAATAGTCATAGGCAGGGAGAACAAGCCCCTTGCCCACCAGTTTCAGAGCTTCTTCTTCAAAAGTATCAAAGAACATGAGGAGTTTTTCCACATTGGCTTCTTCAAAATTGAAGGTGGAAAACTCCACTTCAGCCTGGTGGAATATCTGACCGTATGTTACTTCGTTATTCCACTGGATATCATAGACGCTTTCAACGCCCTGCAAATACATGGCGATTCGCTCAAGACCATAGGTTATTTCAACCGTAGTTGGGTGCAGCTCAATTGAACCAGCCTGCTGGAAATACGTGAATTGGGTTATCTCCATTCCATCGAGCCATACTTCCCAGCCAAGACCGGAGGCACCCAGAGTCGGGGATTCCCAGTCATCTTCAACAAAACGTATGTCATGATCAAGGAGGTTAAGTCCAAATCTCTTAAGGCTTCCGAGGTAGAGTTCCTGTACATCAATCGGCGATGGTTTGATAACCACCTGATATTGATAATAATGTTGGAGACGGTTTGGATTATTGCCATAACGGCCATCGGTTGGCCGCCGTGACGGCTGCGGATAGGCAGCTTTCCATGGTTCTGGTCCCAATGCTTTCAGCAGGGTAGAGGGGTGAAAGGTTCCGGCACCAACTTCCATATCGTAGGGTTGCTGGATGATACAGCCTTGCTCTGCCCAATATGTTCCTAACTCAAAAATAATATCCTGAAAATTCATAAAATTCCTCGTTTGCAATTGGAAGCTGAGGCTCGCTCAGCCGTAAGAGCCGTTGCTTGTTTTGTTAACCACGTACTATATAATTGTAAACTTGACTTTTGTCCATGGGATCCTATTTATATCTGCGTTATGGCAAGTTTACAATGAACCTGAATCCGTTGAGTTCCCATGCTGCCTCTTAATTATCTGAAAGTCTCTGAAGAGATTCGAAAACTACTTGAAAATACCCGGACAATTGCCGTTGTCGGACTTTCCCCCAAGGAAAGCAGGCCCAGCAATATGGTTGCCAGATACCTGCTGGCTGCCGGGTATATTGTGATTCCGGTTAATCCCGGTCAGCAGGAAATTCTGGGACAGAAATGTTACCCAAGCCTGAATGATATAGAGGAGCCAATTGATATTGTGGATATTTTCCGTAAATCCGAAGATATTCCTCCCATCGTAGAGCAAGTCGTTGCTTTGAAAAACAGGCCTCGATGTGTATGGATGCAGCAAGGGATTGTTAATGAGTCCGCCGCCGCACATGCCAGGAATGCAGGGATTTACGTTGTTATGGATCGCTGCATTAAGGTTGATCATGCAAATTTCCTGTAACATCCCCAATAAAAAGCCCTTTTAGCCTTCATGGAACCAAAGACCCTGAGCATCCGTGGCGCACGGATGCATAATTTAAAAAATATTGATGTTGACCTGCCGAGGAACCAGCTGGTTCTGTTTACCGGCCTGTCCGGTTCCGGGAAATCAACTCTGGCTTTTGACACCTTGTATGCTGAAGGGCAGCGTCGTTATGTCGAATCTCTCTCCACCTATGCCCGGCAGTTTCTGGGACAGATGGATAAGCCGGATGTGGATGCTTTGGAAGGACTGTCCCCCGCAGTTTCCATAGAGCAGAAAACGACGAGCAAAAATCCACGCTCTACGGTGGGAACGGTCACAGAAATCTACGATCATCTGCGTCTGCTTTATGCCCGTTGCGGGCATCCCCATTGTCATATCTGCGGCAATGAAATTCAGGCCCAGTCCGTTGAGGATATGGTCAATGCCCTGGCGAAGCTGCCCGAGGGAACTAAAATTATTATTCTTGCCCCTCTGGTTACAGAGAGAAAGGGGCGGCATGAACAATTACTGGGACGGATTCGCAAGGAGGGCTTTGTTCGTGTCCGTATTGATGGAGATATTCTGCATGCGGATGATATAACGGGTCTTGAAAAAAACAGGAAACACTCTATTGAGGTCGTGGTTGATCGTCTGGTCATTAAAGATTCGATACGAAGACGTCTTGCAGACTCTGTTGAGACCGCAGTAAAGCTGACAGATGGGATGTTGATGGTACTCTATCCAGACACCGGCAGGGAGCAGCTGTTTAGTGAAAATGCTGCCTGTCATGCCTGTGGTGTCTCCTTGCCTCCTGTTTCTACGCAGCTTTTTTCCTTTAATAATCCTCAGGGTGCCTGTAGCGAATGCGGCGGGCTGGGGGTAAAACAGTTTTTTGACAGGGAACTGGTTGTACCCGATACCACAAAATCCATAAAGGAAGGGGCTATTGCCCCGTGGGGCTGGCGAAGGGATGAATCCTACTATGGGCATATGCTTGAGTCTGTGGCCAGACATCTTGGGGTTTCGCTGGATACGCCTTTTGGCAAACTGTCTGCTGGGGCCCAGGATATCTTTTTATATGGCTCCGGCGATGAGGAAATTGAGTTTCATTATCGCAAGGGGAGGCGGATCATGTCTGCGGTTAAGCGATTTGAAGGTGTGATTCCGCAGCTTGACCGGCGGTTCCTTGAAACCCAGTCTTCAATGATACGCGATGAACTCGGCAAGTATATGAATGAGCAGCTTTGCCCGAAATGCAAGGGGGCAAGACTGAAGGCTGAGGCTCTGGCTGTCCGTCTGGTGGAGAGGCGCAGCGGATTCGTCTTGCCTCGCAAATTGGTTCCCGGCTGGCGGGGGTACTTTATATTCTGGATGAACCAAGTATTGGTCTTCATCAGAGGGATAATCAGAAACTGATCAGAACCCTGCTGGAACTGAGAGATCTTGGCAACAGTGTGATCGTTGTTGAGCATGATACCGACACAATTTTTGCCGCAGATTATATTCTGGATATGGGGCCAGGGGCGGGAATACATGGCGGGAATGTCGTCTATGCTGGTGATGTCAGCGGGATTCTGGAAGACGAAAATTCGGTGACCGGGGCATATCTGTCTGGTAGATTGGAAATCAAGACGCCGGAGAAAAGACGAAGGGTTTATAAAACCACCAAAAATAAGCTCGTTCTTAAAAACTGCACCATTAATAATCTGAAAGATGTGAGTGCAGCCTTCCCGACTGGAGTCATGACGTGCATTACCGGTGTTTCTGGATCCGGTAAAAGTTCCCTGGTTATCGAAACTCTTTATCCCATGCTTAAGCAGGGTGTTGCCCGCAGGGAGAATAAAATCAGTCAGGGAGGAACAACCCTCTCAGGTATAGATCTGGTTGATAAAATTATTGATATCGACCAAAGCCCCATTGGGCGCACTCCACGATCAAACCCTGCAACCTATACTGGAGTCTTTGGGCCGATACGTGAGCTGTTTGCCCGGTTGCCGGAATCCCGGGCACGGGGATATAAGCCTGGCCGCTTCAGCTTTAATGTGAAGGGTGGCCGCTGCGAGGCCTGTGAGGGCGAAGGGGTGAATAAGATTGCCATGCATTTCCTACCTGATATTTATGTTGAGTGTGATACATGCAAGGGAAAACGGTATAACAGTGAAACCCTGGATATTCGCTATCGAGATAAAAACATCCACGACGTTTTGTCCATGACGGTGGAGGAGGCTCTGGATTTTTTCCAGAACGTACCTGTGATAAAAAAACGTCTGCAAACCTTATTTGATGTTGGACTCTCCTACATTTCACTGGGGCAAAGTTCTGTTACCCTTTCAGGTGGAGAGGCCCAGCGGGTAAAACTTGCCAAGGAACTGGCCGGCAGGAGCAGCGGTAATACCTGTTATATTCTTGATGAACCGACTACTGGGCTGCACCCTGCTGATATCCAGCATTTGTTAAATGTCTTGAATAGATTGGTGGATCAGGGTAACAGTGTTGTTGTTATAGAGCATAATCTTGATGTTATTAAAACAGCAGACTGGATTATTGACGTCGGCCCCGAGGGCGGCGATGGTGGCGGCGAGATCTTGATTGAGGGAACCCCTGAAGATGTTGCTTTATGCAAGAGTTCGCATACCGGACGGTTTTTGAAACAGATTGTATTTGAAGAGTAGTAAGCTCTTACTTTATTGCTGTTCACATGGAACAGGGAACGTTAACCAGAAAGAGGATTGATAATGGCAGAAGCTACAACAAACGGAAATGCACCGAAACCAGAATTTAGAATGCAGAAGATGTACACCAAGGATTTATCTTTTGAGAATCCGAATGCCCCTGACGTGTTTACTACGAGACCGGCAAATGATCCTGCCGTTGAAGTGAACCTGCAGCTTAATAATAAGAAAATTGATGATGACCACTGGGAAGTTGCCCTGCAGGTAAATGCAAAGGTATCCTCAAAGGAAGACAAAAAGGTTCTCTTTATCCTTGAGATTGAACATGCGGCAATCTTTATGCTCAAAAATATTCCTGAGGAGCATGTGCCAATGCTGCTCGGCGTAGATTGCCCAACACTTCTTTTCCCTTTTACCCGCCAGATTGTCAGCCAGGTTTCCATTGATGGTGGCTTTGTACCATTCCTGATGGAGCCTGTTAACTTTATGGCTCTTTATCAGAATGCCCAGAAACAGAAACAGCAGCAGGAAAGTAACTGATCTGTTAAAAACTTTTTACCAAAAACAAAAAGCCTGCTTCGTGAGTATTCACAAAGCAGGCTTTTTGTTTTTATCCCTTTAGGAAATTGCTGGTCTGTTGTCTACAAACCGTAGGTGACAAAGTTATCAACCAGTGTTGCCACACCCTTTTCAATTGCCTTGTTAAACAGCGTATCCAGCTGGTTGTCTGCAAATACAGACTCCGCAGAAACCAGAACCCGAACGCGGTTGGTCCAGACAACATTTCCTGTTGTTGCTTCCTGAACCCATACACGCATCTGGACTACAGCCTGATTGTTTTTGCCGCTGGTGTGGGCGATGTTACCGGCTGCGGCGCCTACGCCGCCCCAGAAAATTGTATCAACGGAGCCGTTAACCATACCAAGAATGGTTTTGTCATCAAAGGGGGCGTCTGCATTATTGTATCCCAGGACGGAGCCGGTAAGAATCCCGGTGACAGCGGCGTTACGTTCGTCATAAAAATCAGAGCCGGCAAAGCCATTCAGGATGCGATTGGCACTGCCATGAAAAAATGGAAGAATACCCTTTTTCCATGGAATCCAGGTTGCTTCGTCTCTGGTTGTGTATTCAAGGATTCTGCCCCGAACGACATAGTCGGCATTGAATTGACGGCCTATTTTGGCGACAGCCTTCTGGTCAAGCGCATGGGTGCCCGGACTTTTGGATATGGTTTTATCCATCTGGCGTTTCTGTGCATCAATATATCCCTTGAGTATATGCTTCATGGATGGGGACCACTCGTTGTCCATTTCCCGCACGAGGGATTCGGCACCATTACCTTCATAATTTGCGACATTGATGATTTGTTCATCGACAAGATAGCCAAAAACGTCTTCCTGAACAGCCAGGGAAAAGCCATTAGCGACTAACCTGTCTGTCATAGCCTCGGTTACTGTCAGGTTTCTTCTGTATGCTCCAGCAATATTGTCTGACGAGGTGTAGTCGGCAAAGGGAAGCAGCACCACACTACGACCATTGTTTGCCACCGGAGTGGGTACCTGAAGTGTTTCGACAACAGTTTGACCACAACCGGTCAGCAGGGTTGCTGCAAGCAGGTAAAATAGGAATCTAAACTTCATCATGATAGTCTCCCGGGTTGTACGTGTTAATTGTAAATCAAAGTAAAAAGTATGTGTTATAAAATTCTTGGCTGCAGCAAGATAATCAATTCACGCTTGATCTTGGTTTTTTTCTCATAGCCAAAGAGATATTTGAAAAAAGGAACATTTCTTGTGCCTGGAACAAAACTGTCCGTATTTTCATCATTACCGGAAATAAGACCGCCGATAACGAGCATTTCACCGTTTTTAACCCGTACAGTGGTGCTCATCTCCCGGAGGTTAATTACAGGAAGGCCAACTTCACCAAGGCCAACGGAACGGTATTCAATTGGTTCTTCCAGCTCGGAAGTAACCGGTACCAGGTTAAGAATAAGCTCATTGTCGTCAAGAATATTGGCAGTAAGAGCCAGCCCGATCCCGGAGAGAACACTTCCTGTTTCAACTGTGTACTTTGTGTCACCACTCTCGTCATCAACTTCTGCGGTAATTTCTTCCACAAAAGTAACGCTTTTGCCGACGGTGATAAGTGACGGCTGACCGTTCAGGACACTTAATTTTGGATTGGAGAGAATGGTCGTCTTGCCTTGCTCACTGACAACATTCAAAAAATTATCAAAGCTGAACGCTGCCAGGGAAACTGCAGATCCTGCACCGCTGGTCAGGGCATCTGTAATAACCGTAGCGGTGGAAAAACCCGAGTTAAAGAGACCGCCAGCCATCGAACTCGCTATGTTTTCTATTGTACTTCCACTTGTTTCGCCACCGGCATTATCTGTTCTGTTGCTCCTGCGCTCGAAAGAACTATTAAAACTTTCAGAGCGTCTGGAATCTTCTGTTGTTGAATCGTTTCTTGATTTGCCAAAAGATCCAGAGCCGCTGATGGAGAGGTTGGAGAGAATCTGGTTCCAGTTAAGCCCGATTGAGGAGTTGTCGTTCAGTTGCACCTCCAGAATTTTGGCTTCAATGGCTACCTGTTTAAACAACTCTCTCTTCAAGGTAGCAAAATAGGCGTCCAGGCGAACCATGATATTTCTGGGCGCAGTTACTGTAATGAGGCCAATTGGCTTATCTATAAAATAGGAATTGCCAGCGGTGGATTTCCTGAAGGTAGCCGTAGCTGTGCTCTTGTTTGTTGTGGAGTTTTTCTCGGCATCTTCTGCTACTGAATCCTCAATTTTATCCTTCTGGATACCTTTCACCTCTTCGGTGGACCAGATATTCAGTATTGCATTCAGGTTGTTTTCAATACTCCTCCAGGTGTTAAACTCAACGCCGTCAATCTCTCCATTCTTGTGGTTAGTGATACCAACCCCTTCCGTTGCGAGGGTAATTTCACCGGAAATCTTGGTATCACCCTGTGCCCGATTGCTCGCACCAAGGACATCCCCGCCAGTATTGGTTTTATAGGTCTGCTTGATAAAAGGCATCGGGATATGATATTGCTTTGTTTCCTTGTACTTAATGACGATGGTGGAGCCTTCAAGAACCTGATGGTAATCAACCTGACGCAGCAGGTTGTCAAGTGCCATAAAGAAATCGTCGTTAGGGTTGATGTCAACGTCGACAAGCACATTGCGATCAACGTCACTGGCCCAGGAAATGTTCATTCCCTTCAGGGATGCCAGGCGTTTCAGGATATCCCACAGGGGTTGGGGGCCGCGGGTCGAGGTTATTCTCGCGCCCACCTTAAGTGATGTTTCCTCTTCCACCTCGTCAAGTTCAGTGGCCTTTTGATCAATCACGTATGACGGGGTCTGGTATTTGATTGGCAAGGCCAGTGGTTTTTGAGGTTCTGCTGGTTTTACGGGGGCGAGAAGCTCCCTGGGCTCTTCCAGCTGTGCGGAACCTTGCTGCTGTTCAGAAACACAGGAGCTTAAAGAGACTGTCAGCAAAACCAGACTGCTAAACAGAAAGGACATTTTTACAGACTTCATAAACAACCTCATGGACTGGAGTTTAACGTATTACAACAAATAGTTATTTAATATTTTCTGTTAATTACAAGGTGGAGAGTCGTGCCTCAATAAACTGCTTCAGATCCAGCCTGATTGGAAAGCCTGAAGTTAACAAGGCCTTATACTGATCGTCTGCAGCCGCCTTATTGCCCGCCTTGTCAAACAGCCGTGCCTTGGCAAGCATGGTATCAGGGGTCTCTCCATAATACTCTTCGTACTTGTCAACAAGTTTCAATGCAGCGCTGTTCTCACCTATATTTTCGCTGAATGCGGCATAACTCAACAATGCTTCCTTTGATGGAGGAGTTGCGCTGATACTTTGTGAGAAAAACTCTTTGGCCTCTATGTATCTTTGCATATTGGCTGAACCTATGGCCGCATAGAGTGCCGCCTGGGAATTGCCGTCAATCTTCAGGGATTTTTCGGCGAAATAAACAGCCTTTGCATTCATCCCAAGATTTACAAGGTAAACAGAAGCAAGTCTGTTGAGTATTTTGGTGTTCTTCGGCCAGAGAGTTGTTGCCTGGGTGTAGAGCTCTATGGCTAACTCAAAGTTACCGTGTTTTTCTTCTGTTTTGGCGGAGGCGATAAGCTTCCTGGCTTCAACAACCTCTTTTGATGCACTGTTGGCCTTTTCAATAACCAGCGCCTCCTGCTCAATCAGGTCAGCGTCTGCCTTGAATGCCAGATTATCTTCTGCACGGGTCGGCCAGACAAACTCCTTCTTCGCAGGATAGATCACGATGGTATTGAATTTCTCTTCTTTTTTGAGGTCCATCAGGTTGAGAACGATATCCAGTGCAAAATCCCAGGGGACATCGTTAAGTGCAAGAGTGAGAGAGCCCTTGACATCTTCGTCAATAATGATATTCAAATCGGTAATTTCCCGGAAAAGACGGAAAACATTGTGGATATCTATCTTGTAAAAATCCACACTTATTCTGGTTTTCTTGTATCCTGAGAAGGAGAAGTCATCCTCCAGGATGTTCAGTTTCTTCTGGGCTTTGGATTGTATTTCGTCTGGATCCTGCTTCAGCAGTTCCTCAGAAGATGTGATCAGGGCATCCAGAGTTTTGTCGCCCTCCAGGGCCTGTTTTTTCTTGCCCTGGGTCTTTCCGGCTGATTTTGCTGATGATTCGTCAATAATGACATCAAGTCCCTGCCTGGTTCGGGTGACTATGTACTTGAACAGTTGTTCTGTTGCTGAATCAAAAACTATTCTGACACCTTTGTCTGTGGAGCCAATTCTTGCCCTCGCAACAGAGGTTCCTATGGTTGTTTCACTCGGTCCGTTTGCTCCTATCCCTGGAATATCAATAAACATTCGCGGTGAATTGCCGGAGCTTTGCTTCAGTGTGTCTATATTGTAATCAGAGATGGGGGCACTGGAGATAATAGATATCGTCGTGCTGTTCGGGGTTTTATTGACCTTCAGATCCCTGATTATTGCTGGAGCGGCAGCGGGATTTTGCTCAGGGAAGGCGCTGGCCGGGTTGAATGTTAACTTGACACCATTTTCTGAAGCCGCAACATCATAATTATGAGTGTCTGACAGAGTAAAGGTAAAACGTGTGATTGGTGGAGACTGAACAGCAAGTTCTTCAAGCTCCAGCTGGACGAAAGAGCTGGATGGTATGTTAGCCATGTCGCGAACAGCCTGGTTTGCAAATTCGGCATTGGCAATATCAAGCACAACCCGAAACGGGGAAAATCTTTCCGTGACGGTGTAGACCGGCTTTGTTCCGCCCTGAATATTGTACTCAAGGACATTCTCGTTAAGATCGCTTTCTATCGCAGTGATTTCAAAAGTAGTTCCCGAAGCTGAATATGCACAATCAGCTCGAAAGGAAACAAGAATTGATAACGCGAAGAAAACAGCTAGTTTTTGTTTTTCTACCCAGTTACGCATTGTTTACTCTTCTCCCTCTTTCTTGAGTATCATTACTACTTCGGTAATGATTTCCTTTCCTGCACGGGTTACCGCAGTCTCTTCTATTAAAACATTATTGTAGGTAATGTCTTTAACGACGCCTCGCCTGCCAATTTTGGTACCTTCTTTCAGGATATAACCCTTACCTGTAAAGTCCTCGACCATCGCGACATCATTGTCCCCGATCTTCATCAATGCAACCAGGGTCAATTGCCCCGGTTCAAAGATCTGCATTCCGGTTAGCGGTTCTGTGGAATCCACTATTTCATTCATGTCAACCTGGGCGGTTGCCGCCGTTTCAGTGATGAACGGGACAAAAGGATCAGCCCGGTTTTCCAGAATGTATTTATATTGTTCAGTTCCTGGCTGGTTTTCTGCCGCAAGGTCAGGATTTCCGACAGTTTCAGCATTATTTGCTGCCATTATCGACGGTGCAGACAACACCAGCAGGCAGAAAACAAGCACGCTCCTGAACAGGTTCAACTTTCTGTTATTACTTGAAAAGTGTAACAATTTATCTTTCATGGTCGGTTATACCAGTAATTGTTATTTTTTCTCCTTGGGTAGCTCTACATTGGTAAATCTATATGTAAGGAGCGTACAATCCGATTTTAAGAGCATTTCACTGCCTTCCTTCTGGGGAGAACTCATCTTGATGTTTGTAACGGATACTATTCTCTCCAGCTTGCTTACCTGGTCGAAAAAGAAACCCATATTGTGGTATGGACCTCTTACGTTTATCGAAACCGGTATTTCAGCGTAAAAATCCTTTGGAACATCCGGCAGCGGTTTGAAGGTATTAAAGTCAAGACCTGCTGTCCGGCCAAGGGCTGAAATGTCCTTAAGCAATTGAGGAATTTCCTTTTCCTTTGGGAGAAGGGCCGATGTCTCTTTAAATTTCAGTTCGGCAAGCCTGAGTTCTTCCTCAAATTTTTCCATGCTTGCTGCTTTAATTTTTACTTCCTGAATCTCGGTTTCTAACTTTTTCTTCTGGGCGATCAGACTATGTATTGTTTCCGTCTTGGGCTGGTAGAAACTTAAAAAGAAGATGACCGCCGGAATGAGAACTATCAGAACGATAATCAAGAGCTTAACCTTTGGCGTTAACGGGATAAACTTCTCGTCCAGAAAGGTTGTAAATGCTGAATTATTGTTTTTCATACGGTTTATTTCTTTTCAGGTTACTTTTTTTCTTCAACCGCTACAGTATTTGGATGAAATACGGTGCAATTTAACGAAAAATTTTTCAGATTACGTCCAGAGACAGTCTTTAGTGACGAACTTGCCAGTGCAACATCGGAGACAAAATCGGATGCTTTCAGGTTATCCATAAACTGAGCTATAGTCTGGTTATCCAATGCTATTCCTGATAGCTCCAGAGAGCCGTTTTGTTGATGCAGGCTGGTCAGCCACATTCTCTGATTGTCAATGCGGTTGGCGACTTCATCCAAAATACGCACTGTGAGAGAAGATTCTGTTTTCAGGTTTTTGATAATTTGCGTTCTGCGGTCAAGTTCCTTCTTCTGTTTTTTGAATTTTGCGATCTTCAGGAGAGTTGGTGTGTAGGAGTTTTTTGTTTTGTTTAACGCATCAACTTCAGCCTGGAGCCTGTTTATTTCCCGAATCTGCAAATATCCGGCTAGACCTAAAAGTGCAATAACCGCAAGGAAGAGAAAAACCATCCCTGTAAATTGTTTTTTTGCCTTGGCTCTCTTTTTGAGCAGACGAACTGGTAGAAGGTTTATTTTAAGCATGATTTCCGGCCGCTTATTTTAAATTTCCGACGTTCTAAGAGCAATCCCTGCCGCAATTGCCATCTCCGGGCCTACATGGTCCAGATAATTTTCATCAATTTTCTTTTTGTTGTGCTTCATGGATTTAAACGGGTTAAAAACCTCCACATGCATTTCCGTTTCCTGAGCAAGAAAGTTTGTCAGGCCGGTAACCTTGGAACCTCCACCACTCAGGATAAGCCCGGTCAAAGGATTATCTGGATTGTTTGCCTGATAAAGGTCAATTGCCTTTTTTATCTCCAGAACCCATTGGGTACATGTTGAGGAAAAGATTTTTTCAATGTCTGC
>PDWJ01005980.1_pt1 | contig 11908 bp, 9 predicted proteins | sample 1430881 | NCBI WGS metagenome assembly PDWJ01 (sample SAMN01162460, study PRJNA174530) | Oral metagenome, whole genome shotgun sequencing project. | biome: Marine environment; feature: Marine mammal; material: Swab sample of the gingival sulcus; isolation source: swab sample of gingival sulcus... | reverse complement strand
GCGTACAGGGTGCAAAAGGGCCAGTCCTTGCATTTTGAAACCCTGAAACGCGGCAATCCGGAACCACCGCCCAACCATTTGACGCTGCATCGCGTCTTCTGGCTTGACGAGGACGGTGCGGGTATGACCGTACAAGGCAGGCTTCGCGGCACAGTACACAACACTCCCCGGCTGACGATGCAGCCACCGGCGAAACTGGGCCGGATGGTGGTCAACGGTCACGATCAGTTAATCATCTCATTATTGTTATCAGCTCCTTTAAGCTGCTTGGCAGTCTTACGGGCCTTACCTCTTTGCCGGCCCTCTTGCTCACCTACCATGACCCTGGGGCGCCACTCTTTCTCTGGCTGGCGCTGCTGGGGTGTATCGCTATTATACGCGCCCTGCCGGACTCAAAATATCGCAGCCTTATTAAGAAAACAAAACTGGCGCTGTTTGTTGTGCTGGTCATCGGTCTCCTGCCCTACAGCGTCACCCAGCTGCGGGTTGGTTTTTTTCCCCAGCTGGAGCGGAGTACCCCCTCGTACCGCCCGGTAATGTCCAAGGCTGCTTCTATTCAGGAGAAGGTAAGCGATAAGACTGAAGATTTTGCAAGCAAGGACCTGGACACCCAACAAATGATGACCACGCTCTATGCGGACAGCCGCGGAGGGAAAAAAAGACAAGAGCTGATCCAGCACCAGTTCGACGGCAAGGCCAAGGTACAATCCGGACCAGGGGTGCCCACAAGAAAATGGAAAAGTGTGCGTCTTGACTGGAACGGCCCAGTGGAAGAAGAGCTGAGCATCGAATTTTTCCTGCTTCCACCGTTTGTTAACCTGCTCCTGGCCCTTGTTAAAGTGGCGGCGATATTTCTTTTTGCCTTTTTTATGCTTGATTATAAAAAGGGTGGCGATAGAGCGATCAAGCCACCGGGCATGAAACAAACCGCCGTGACAGTGCTCCTTGCTGCCGTACTCTCAGGGGGAGCAGCACCACTGGCTCATTGTGCCGACTATCCGAGCCAGGACCTGCTCAACCAGCTTCGAGATAGACTGCTTGAACCTGCCCAGTGCTTTCCACACTGTGCCGATCTTGTCCAGATGCAGCTTGAGTTGCAGGGATCTGACTGTTCCATTGATATGGAAACAGTAGCGTTGGCAGACTGCGCCATTCAGGTGCCTTCTGGTAAGGGGCTGTTCTGGCACAAGGCTGCGCTGGATGAGGTGTCCTCCCCCCTCGTTGCCAAAGAAAAAAATCTCTGGATGCCGATCTCCAAAGGACGCCATCATATCACTCTCAAGGGCAGGGTCAATCAAGCCACTTTCGAGCTGCAGCTTCCCCACAAGCCACCCAAAGTGATTTTTTTCGGCCACGGCCAGTGGACGGTTGCAGGGCTTGACGAAAATCAGGTGCCTGAAGGTCGGCTGCAATGTATGAAAAAAGAGCAGCAGCAAAAGCAGAGCGGCTTTGTGGCCACAACCCTGCCGCCGTTCATGCAGGTGGAAAGGACCCTGAACCTGGGCCTGCAGTGGACGGTGGAGACCGTTGTCAAAAGGCTGTCTCCCACAGGCTCAGCGGTATTTCTCAAAATACCTCTGCTGGCAGGGGAATCTGTTACCAACCCTGATTTCCAGGTCGATAAGGGAGAGGTAAAGATCACCTTTGCTCCCAATGAACGCCAAAAAAGCTACCAGTCTCTTTTCAAACAACACCATACCATTGAACTGGCGGCTCCTGCGACGACAGAATACTATGAAACCTGGCGGCTCAACGCCAGCCCGGTCTGGCATGTGGAAACGGCTGGTATCGTGCCGATTCTTCATCACGCGGCAAGCGGAAGCTGGCAGCCGGAATGGCGGCCATGGCCGAAGGAAAAACTCTCGCTTACCGTGACCAGGCCGGAATGGGTCCCCGGCCCAACCAAGACCATTGAGTCAAGCTTTCTTGCCATCAGGCCGGGCCTGAGATCGACCACCATGCGGCTCTCGTTCTCCATCCGTTCGACCAGGGGGGACCAGCAGAATATCACTCTTCCCGAAGATGCCATCGTTCAATATGTCCGGGTCAACGGCATCGAGCAGCCAGTGAAAAAAGACCGCACCGTGGTCATTCCGCTCAGCCCAACCAGGCAGCAGGTAGAGATAGAGTGGCGCACCAGGCAGGGCATCACCCCTGTCTTTACTGTACCGAAAATTGACATTGGCAGCGAGAGCGTCAACACTGATATCGAGATCAATATCGGCAACAGGTGGATCTGGTTCGTTAAGGGGCCGCAGCAGGGACCGGCGATTCTCTTTTACAGTGAAATGTTGATTATCCTGGTGGCGGCGATTCTTCTTGGCCGTTCTCAACTGACGCCTCTGCGCAGTCTGCACTGGCTGCTTCTGGGCTTTGGCCTTTGTCAGAGCGGTTTGGTTCCCTGTCTGATTATTGTGGCCTGGTTTCTTGCCCTGAAAATACGAAAGGAAAAGGGCCATCTTGTCTCCGGATTCTGGTTTGATATCAGCCAGATTGTCCTGGTACTCTTGTCTCTTGTTGCTGCTGGTGCCCTGGTCTTTGCCCTCCAAAACGGGCTTCTTGGCCATCCCGATATGCTGATCTCCGGCAACAACTCCAGCAGCTCTCTGCTGCGCTGGTACCAGGCCAGAATAACAGATACCATCTTGCCCCAGCCCATGGTGATCTCAATCCCGATAATGGCCTATCGGATAACCATGCTCGCCTGGGCATTATGGATGGCCTTTTATCTGTTGCGCTGGGTCAAGTGGGGTTGGGGCTGTTTTGTGAGCGGTCAGATCTGGCAAAAAATATCAGGCAGGGGCTTTAAGAGAAAACGAAACGACTCGCATGATTTATAATATCTTGATTGAGTTGTTTATAGATGTTATGTCGGCTCTTCGACGAGTCATGAGGATTTCATGTTTTTCTTAAGCGGCGCAGCCATGAGGTACATCATGGTCATGAAGTTTGCTGTCTTTCGGTAGTCGTGAGTTCTTGACCGTGCTGCTTGAAACAAACTGCTGAACTCTTCAAAAGGGGCACTTGTTTAAAATGATCGCCAGCGGAGCAGAACTCTTTGCCCATGGCCACCTCAGGTTTTCAGAGCTTTGACCATAGGAGCCAGTAATGGATGGTCTTGAGCGAGTTCCTGGCCGTACGTAAGAGAGACATTTCGAGTTCGACAATGGTATCTGGCTTTTTGACAAAGGAATGGAGTTACTCGAATGTACATGCACTTTTGCTCAATTTGCTCTTTTCCTTCATTCCACACGGTTTGTCGAAGAGCCAGCCATTTTCATGCAAAAAAGGGGGGCAGGCATTGCGGAAGAGGAAACAAGAAAGCGAAGTTGAATATGAGAAAATCGTATGGTTTGAAAAGCGATGCACTGAGACAAATTTCGCTATATCATAACCTTGGGAATTTGCCTGTACCGGATTGTACTCCCAGAGTTGTCTAACGAAACAAAAAAACGACCGTAGTGGTCATAAAAGAGCGAGATCCTGCTGCTCGTTTATGCCTTTCCAGGCTGTTCCAAAGAATCTGTGGGTGAAAAGAGGAGGTTGTTGTCAGCTTCGTGTCTGCAGAGTAGATCGAAGTATAATCAGTGAGCATCTCTTCCAATCCGGCACCGCTTGCAGTGGTAAACAATCGCGGCTGGAGAGTGGTAGGAAAGAAGAGAAAGCCTGTTGCCGAAAAACAGACAACAGGCTTTTTTGAATACCAAAGGGTGTGCTTACGCACCTGCCATCATGGCCGCCACATCATCTTCAACCGTACCGATGGGCTTGATGTCAAAATTTTCCACCAGCACATTCAAAACGGTCGGGGAAACAAAGGCGGGCAGGCTTGGCCCAAGGCGAATACCCTTCACGCCAAGATAGAGCAGGGCCAGTAATACAGCCACCGCCTTTTGTTCATACCATCCAAGATCAAAAGAGATGGGCAAATCATTAATATCTTCAAGCTCAAACACCTCCTTCAGCTTAAGCGCAATAACGGCCAGAGAATAGCTGTCATTACACTGTCCGGCATCAAGGACCCTGGGGATACCCCCGATATCACCGAGATTCAGCTTGTTGTAGCGGTACTTGGCGCAGCCTGCAGTCAGGATAACCGCATCCTCAGGCAGAGCCTTTGCCACTTCTGTGAAATAGTCACGCCCCTTCTGCCTACCATCACAGCCAGCCATAACAACAAAGCGCTTTATTGCTCCAGATTGCACCGCTTCCACCACTTTGTCGGCCAGGGCAAGCACCTGATCATGGGCGAAACCACCAACAATGGAGCCGGATTCAATTTCTTCAGGCGGATTGCATCCTTTGGCCTGTTCAATAAGAGCTGAAAAATCCTTTGGTTTCCCGTCCACCCTTTCAGGAATATGGGGTACTCCAGGGTATCCAGCCATGGCCGTGGTATACATCCGTTCCTTGTAGGTATTGGATTTTTTTATCGGAATGATGCAGTTTGTGGTCATCAGAATAGGGCCGTTGAACGATTCAAAATCTTTATTCTGGTGCCACCACGAACTTCCGTAATTTCCTTTGAGATTATCGTATTTCTTAAAAGCAGGATAGTAATGGGCAGGCAGCATCTCGCCATGGGTGTACACATCCACTCCGGTTCCCTGGGTTTGAATAAGCAGCTCTTCCATATCCTTGAGGTCGTGTCCGCTGATGAGGATACCCGGTTTGTCGCCTACGCCCAACTCCACCTGAGTGATTTCAGGATTGCCGTAGGCCGAGGTATTCGCGCTATCAAGTGCTGCCATGGTCGTTACTGCGCACTCTCCAGCTTTCAGGACCATTTCAACCATCTCGTCAACAGAGAGGTCTTCAGTAGTGGAAGCCAGTGCTTCAATAACAAAGTCATAAATTTCTTCTTTTTCCACTCCAAGCATTGCGGCATGTTCCGCATAAGCTCCGATACCCTTGAGCCCCAAAATAAGCAATTCTCGTAATGAGCGAACGTCTTCGTTTTCTGTTGAGAGGACGCCTACCTCTTTGGCTTTTTCCTGGAAAAGTGAGCTATCGCTACAAAACCAGAGAGCTGAGTGGTGCAGCAGCTCTTCAGGGCCCTGCTTTTCATCCCCACCCAGGAAACTCGCCAGCTTGGGCCAGATAGAACTCGTATCTGCAGATGCAACCAGCCCCTCAAGTTGTTCCTTGAGCCTGCCTTTGATATTCTGTGAGCGTTTGATCCATGACTCCAGGCTTGCATCGTCAAAGTTGGCATTCGTGATGGTGGTGAACAAGCCCTGGACAAGGAACAGCCCTACGGACATATCAATCTGCACCCCAGCTTGCTTCAGACTTTTTGCCAAAACAGCAATGCCTTTCATGTCATAGATGAGTAAATCCTGCAAGTTTGCAGTGGAGGCCTCTTTCCCACACATGCCCTTCACCGTACACCCCGTACCTTTTGCCGCTTCCTGGCATTGAAAACAGAACATATCCATATCGTTTTTCCTTATATTCATTTGCATGTTTCTCTTCAAGCGCCGGGCGGTGCCATGTGAACAGAAACAAAGATTGACAGGGAACCGGTTGGGCTGCTCCTGTCCTGATATTTTGTTCCATTCTACAGGCTCTGTTTTTCTTCTCCTTGACATAGATCAAATTTTAGATGTCTGAGGATTTTTTTTATGGGTATTTGTTCCTATCCCACTCGATAAAGCTGGAAAAAAGGCTGTTTCTTGACCTGGATCAATTCCAATTTTTCAAACCCGAGTACAGTGGCATCATTGCGCATGGGATACCAATAAAAATGAAAGTGGAGTGAGACAGATGGCCCAATATTTCCTCGAAACCGATACCCTGTATACAATCGCAGAGCGATACCCGGAAACGATTGCAGTCTTTGTACAAAATGGTTTTCCCCAGATGGATGATGCCGTACAACGTGAGCAGTTTGGTTCAATGATACGTCTGGATGCTGCTTTGAAGATGAAAAATCTCAATCCGCAGACCTTTCTTTCTTTGCTCAATGAGGTGATCACTGCGGAGCGATCCGGTGCAGACCTGACCTTGGTGCAGCCAGAAGATAAGAACGGAAATGGCCTGAATGTTGTTGGTCTGTTGCCTTGTCCGGTCCGTATCCCGTTGCTGGAGCACTATACTAGGTTTACTGAAGAAAGCGGATTAAGGGGTGTGCATGCTGAACTCAAGGCCGCCAGCATCGGTACTCAGTGGGTGTCGGATAATCTGGAGGGGATCACCAAGAGCCAAGACCTTCCAGACCTCTTTATCTCAGCCGGGTTTGATTTGTTTTTTGATGTAAAAAAAATCGGACGTTTTCGTGATCAAGGCGTTTTTAAAGACCTGGTGAACTATCACAGTGACAACCCGCTGTTTGCAGGGCGCAACTTTCAAGATCCCTCAGGGAACTATTCGATTATTTCGGTTGTTCCCGCTGTCTTTCTTGTGAACACCGCTGAGTTGGGCAAGCGCGAAATGCCAAGAACCTGGGCAGATCTACTCCAACCGCAATGGGAACGATCTGTTGCCCTGCCAGTGGGTGATTTTGATCTCTTCAATGCGATCCTTTTAAATATTCATGATCTCTATGGCGACCAAGGGGTTAAGGAGCTTGGCCGCTCAATGCTCCTGGCCCAACATCCTGCTCAGATGATTAAAAGCAACAGGATGAAGCAGGGGCGGCCAGCCATCACCATCATGCCGTATTTTTTTACCAGAACCGTCAGGCAGGGTAGCTCCATGGAAGCCGTTTGGCCAGAGGACGGGGCAATCATCAGCCCGGTCTTCATGCTTGCCAAGAAAGAGCGGGCCGACGAGCTGCAACCGGTCGTTGATTTTTTTGCCTCAAAATCAGTGGGTGAAATTCTCTCCCACCAGGGGCTCTTCCCTTCCCTGCATCCAGAGGTGAACAACAACCTGCCAAATGATGCACCGATGATGTGGCTTGGGTGGAACAAAATTCTGGGCACTGACCTTTCGGCTGAAATCGCCCGGTGCGAAGAGCTGTTCAACAGTGCAGTTGGGGGAGGGACAATATGAATTTGGTAACCGTATCTGGCCCCCCATCATCGGGCAAGACAGCGGTCATCCTGAAAACCGCAGCAACACTTCTCCAACAAGGAGTGAAGGTCGGTGTGGTCAAGTTTGACTGTTTAACAACCAATGATGACCTGCTCTATGAAAAGGCGTCCATCCCTGTACGAAAGGGGATTTCTGGGGCATTATGCCCGGACCATTACTTTGTCTCCAATATAGAGGAAGTCACCCAATGGGGATTGCAGGAAGGATTTCACCTGCTGATCAGCGAATCGGCCGGGCTGTGCAATCGCTGCTCACCGTACATCAAAGAGATCGGGGCGGTCTGTGTTATCGATAACCTCAGCGGGATCAACACGCCAAAAAAAATTGGACCAATGCTTAAAAGTGCGGACATTGTAGTCATCACCAAGGGGGATATCGTGTCCCAGGCAGAGCGAGAGGTGTTTGCCAGCCGGGTCAACTTCGTTAACCCAAAGGCTACCATCATGCATGTCAATGGCTTGAACGGTCAGGGCGCTTATGAGCTTGGCACCTTGCTATACGATAAGGAACAGCATGTGGATACGGTGCACGGTTGTGAACTGCGTTTTCCAATGCCATCGGCACTGTGTTCTTACTGCCTCGGTGAGACCCGGATTGGAGAGGAATACCAGATGGGTAATGTTCGTAAGATTAATCTTGCACCATGAAAGGATAAAAACGTGAACCGGATACAACATGAAATTGAGCACCTGGAAGTACGGCAATTCTTAAAGCGCTATCCATTCATAAACGGGTATCTTGCTGACCAGGGCCTTGAGTTGACTGGCGAGGAAACAGCAACCATTCCGGCACTGCTTGCCAACCTTGATCTGGACGAGATTGAGGATAAAGCCATAGATGTGGCAACTCTTGTTGCTGGTACCGTAGGCTATATAGAACAGATGCTGCAGTTTCTGGGCGGTGGAGAAAAGCGCTTAGTATCAGATATTACGCTCTATCCGGGTACGGATAAAAGTGGTGAAGCTGAGCAGTTTAAAGAGCTTACCTTCAAGCGTGGCGAGATAGTGTGCATCGTTGGCCCTACCGGATCGGGAAAAAGTCGGCTGCTAGCCGATATTGAGTGGATGGCACAGGCCGATACCCCTACCGGTCGTACGCTGCTGGTTAATGGTGAGGCGCCAGACCCGAAATGGCGTTTCAGCTCCTCTGACAAGTTGGTGGCGCAGCTCTCTCAGAATATGAATTTTGTCATGGACCTGAGCGTAGAAGAATTTATTCGTTTGCATGCGGACAGCCGTATGGTCAACAATGCAGCCGAGGTAGTGGATAACATTATTCAGGAAGCCAACGCGCTTGCCGGAGAACAATTCCATCCGGCCACTGCCATCACCTCGCTCTCAGGTGGGCAGTCCAGAGCGCTGATGATAGCTGATACAGCGATTCTCAGCCGCTCACCCATCGTCCTTGTCGATGAAATTGAAAATGCAGGGATTGACCGCAAAAAAGCGCTGACTCTGCTGCTGCAAGAAGACAAGATAGTACTTATGGCCACCCATGATCCCATGTTAGCGCTTATGGGGGACCGCCGTATTGTGATAAAAAATGGTGGAATTTATAAAATTATTGAGACTAATGACAGTGAGCGAGCAATTTTATCCGAAATAGAAGCCCTGGACATGAAGGTGCAGTTAATGCGTCAGATGGTACGCCAGGGAAAGTCATTAGCCGGAATAATGTGGTTTAATCAAAACGGACATTGAGTTAAGCGTACTATCCAACTGGTTTGAAAAAAATCGATCCTCGTGCCGAAATTCTGTAATCTGGCACGGCGGTCAGCAGAAAAGGCTGTCTGCGAGAAGGGGCCGAAAGGGTTACTCGTCGTAATGACAACCTAAAAATGACCACCTGTGCTAACCCAATTTTGACCACCCTGAGCTTGGGTTAAAAAGGGTGGTTTCCTCCCCTGTGATCATGGAGGGAGCCCTTGGGCGACCGGAGTGATCACAGGGGAGGAAACCACCACCACGCTTATTTCATCTCTTGATTCTTGATGACTATGGTCTGGCAACCCTTAATGAGGAGCAGCGGCACGATCTCCTGGAGATTCTGGAAGATCAACACAACCTCAAAGCAACCCTTGTAACCAGTCAGTTACCTGTTAAGCATTGGCATGAACAGATCGGCGTTCCGACCCTGGCGGACGCCATTCTCGACCGCCTGATCCACACCGCTCATAAAAGAGAACTTGATGGAGAATCCATGAGAAAAAAGAAAGCACACTTGAGGTAAAAATCACCCTCAGAGTGAGAAGGAAATGATGGCGTCGCTACGCTCCGACGGCGTGGCCGGAATCACTGGAATACGCAGGGTTGTTGTCTAACTATTCGATTCCTCGTCCCCGGACAACTGGGTACTGGAGCTAAAGATGCTTTTGTACGAAGCGAATAATACTGAGGAGCCCTGTGCGAGAAAACCGCACGCAGGGATCTGTGAGGGGGCGGTTGGGTAACTGGCCGTTCTGCCTCGATGCCAGCAACCGCCATCCGTTTTCGAACCTCCTTAAAACACTTGACCATGGTCTTTGACTATGGCAATATTGGTCTTGATTGGGAGGGGTACTATCCTTTTGTTAAACGGTTAAAATTCCACCAACGATTGTTTTCGGACAACTACCACAAAATATGGAGAATATTATTATGCCAGAAGCAATACCAATATCAGAATTCAAAGCAACGTGTCTGAAAGTAATTGATCAGGTTAAAAAAACAGGCATTCCTTGTCAAACTGAATGGAATGTCCTGAAATGAAACTACTACTTGATACTCATATTTTACTCTGGAGTCTTTCTAACTCCAAAAAATTACCTGCTGAAATAAGAAGAGAAATCGAGAGCGATTCTAATGAATTGTGGCTATCTCCTATTACAACATGGGAGATTTTAATTTTAATCGAAAAGGGAAGAATTCATATCTCTCACAATGAACCTACAAAATGGATGAAAAATATATTAAAAACACTTCCAATCAAATCCGCTCCACTAAATCACGAAGTCGCAATAAAAAGTAGTCAAATTAAATTACCTCATCAAGATCCTGCTGATCGTTTTATTGTTGCAACTTCAATAGTGTATAACTTAGAATTACTTACAGTTGATGAAAAAATTATTGCTAATGATCATCATAAAGTATGTTATAGAAACAATGGCTAACAAGTCGTTTCACCGGACTCTTTTCACTCGCTGGTGAACTTTGCGTTTGGTAACGACAGGAATATCAAAATGAATTATGAAAATGTGATTATTGCCTTAACGAATATTTCAAGCGGTGTGATATTTATCGCTTTTTGCATTCCGTTACTGAAACGGAAAATCAAAATGAATAATTGGTATAATTTTCGGATTTCGAAATCATTTGAGTCGGAAAATAACTGGTACGATATCAATGCGTATGGCGCAAGGAAATTTATTATTTGGTCTCTTCCAATGATACTTATGGGTTTTTCATGTTTTTTAAACCGTTAAACGATACAACATCTCTTATACTTTGAGTTGCTCCTATTACATTATTTACAACAATAGCCATTATTCAAACCTTGCTATATGCAAAGAAGTTGTGATGACAAAGATGTACCACCGAGCAATACGCTCGAAGGGACCAGACTTACTGCGTGATCTTTTGGAAGTGCCTGGTTCATGAAGATTTAACTTTTTATTGGAGCTTCTGGGGTTTAAGACGCCTGGCCCTCAGTTCCCCGTTGGACAAGTAAAGTTGAAAATGAAATAAATTATGGAATACTTAATTTCAGGTGCATTTTTCCTCATTTTAATTTGTTGGATTGTGGTATTTATTCAAAGCCACAAAATGTTTTATTTATTTAGAAAAAATTATCCAGAGATTGCAAAAAAAGAAATTAGTTTCGCCTTTGAACCATTTGCCCATCCTGATAAAATCTTTTTTTTCTTCAAAAAGAAAAACCAAGCAATAATTAAAAATGATATAGAACTTTGGAAATTAAAAAATAAAACACAAATTTTTTTAAATATATCATTAATATCTTTAGTCATCATTGTGACAATTTTTTTATTATTTGGTTTATGGTATTCCGTGAAACAAATATAAAATTGAAAAATAATTGAAGAGATAAAAAGCAAAAAAAATACAATAATATCTTGAGGCGTGTGTATAAAGCAATATTCCTAAATCAAAATAAATATCGTCAGTTATATATTTAAATTTAAAAGATCAATTATTCTAAATATTTTGTCTTTATTGCAAAAGACAAAATGAAACGAGAATTTATAGTGAAGTATAATTCTAAAGAAAAAAATATTGGGTACAACAGATAATATACAGGATAATCAAAATTGATAATGTAATTGTCCAACAAATCGTTTCACCAGACTCGTTTCACTCGCCGGTGAACTCAGCGTTCGAGCGCCCGGCGGAGCCTTGTGCTTCATACAGGGTGCCCTGCTATAGAGTAGGAAGTTCCTGTCGGGCAAAGCCTAGCCAGCAGCCCGTACCGAGTGTTGCGCGACTTGCGGAGCTATGAGAATGGCGAACAAAAGTCGTGAAGCGTACACAGGGAACATTGGAGGCCGCAGGGGAGACGTACCTTCCCAAAGCAATTCAGCCTCGTCAGAGTATCGAGCAGTTGGCGACCTTTTTAAGGTGACGGAAGCCAGAACAGAGGAATCGTAAGGGCGAGATTTCCGAGGGGCTGCCGGGGTCCGAGAGCGTGGCATGCAATGAGAGAAGTATCAGGAACCTGGGAGGCCCTTATACCTCCTCCAGGTAGAGGTAAGATGTATCAACCACAAGAAGAGCATCTCAAGGGTAAAAGGGAGTCAGATCATTCCATAGTACTCTGAGACGGTAGGGCCGATCACATGGGGAAGGGAATGACGGTATTATGCAGCCCGCAAAGGAAA
>PDWJ01004663.1_pt1 | contig 11908 bp, 12 predicted proteins | sample 1430881 | NCBI WGS metagenome assembly PDWJ01 (sample SAMN01162460, study PRJNA174530) | Oral metagenome, whole genome shotgun sequencing project. | biome: Marine environment; feature: Marine mammal; material: Swab sample of the gingival sulcus; isolation source: swab sample of gingival sulcus... | reverse complement strand
TCCTCTCCAAGAAGTTCAGATTCATTACTCATGCTGTTCCTTTATTCTGTTTGAGGTTTTCCTAAAGAGCCTGACGAAATTCCAGAGACTGCTTCAGGGTTTCCCTGTCCATGTATTTGAGTTCAACGCCGAGTGGAATTCCCTGGGCCAGACGGCACAAATTGACGTGTGGAAATTCCTTGTCCAGCAAGGTTTTGATGTATGAAGAGGTTGTTTCCGCTTCAAGCGTTGTTCCCAGAGCCAAAACAATTTCCTTTACGCCTCGTTGGGCGATAATTTTTTTGAGCAAGTCAATTTCAAGCGCTGCCGGTTGTACGCCGTCCAGAGGGGCGAGCAATCCGCCAAGCACAAGATATTTGCCCTTGTATATGCCAGAACCCTCCATTGCAAGCAAGGAGTCCCATTCCGCGACCACGCACAGTGTTTCGTTTGAGCGCGTGGGGTCAGAACATAACGGGCAAGGGTCTGTATCTGTCAGGGAACCGCACTCACTGCACAGCGTCATTTTTTCCCGCAATTCCAGAATGCTTTTGCCCAGCGCCCGTGTTTTTTCTTCCGGCCATTTGAGCAGGGTCAGGGCAATGCGCAGGGCTGATTTTTCTCCCAGCCCCGGAAGTGTGCGCAGCAGGTCAGCCACAGTCTGCAAAGGTTGTGGAAAACTGTTCATTTGTCTTGATGCCTAGAACAGACCAGGAATTTTCAGTCCACCTGTCAGTTGAGACATTTCTCCCTGCATGGCCTCTTTTGCCTTTTTCAGGGCTTCGTTGGTTGCCGCCAGAACAAGGTCCTGCAACATTTCAACATCCTCAGGGTCAACAGCTGATGGTTCGATAGTAACCGCCAGAATTTCCTGTTCGCCATTGGCGCGAACCGTTACCATGCCGCCGCCGGAAGAGGCTTCAAATTCCTTGCGCCCCATTTCTTCCTGCATTTTTGCCATTTTCTTTTGCATCAGCTGCGCCTGGCGCAACATTTCATTCATTGCCATTTTCTGTTCTCCTTTTGGGTAAAAGATGTTCGTTTTATTCGCTTTCCTCTGGCAAATCAAGAGGCCGGACATTGACAATCCGGGCCTGAAAATTTTTCATCAATTCCTGTACGGGTTGTTCCTGAAGCGCCTGTTCCCGCAACTGTTTGAGTGAAACCCGTTTTTGTTCGGGCGGGTTAAGGCGAAGAGCCATGTTCGGGCCAAAACAGGTCTGGACATGCGTTGTAAGGGTTTGCAAGTTCGCCTGCAAACGCTCGTACAAAATCTGGTGCCGACAGGTCAGGACAAGCATGTTGCCGTTTATGCTTGCTTCGACTTCTTTCAGGTCGGGAAGCCCTTTTGTTTTTTGGGCGTGTTGTTGCCAAAATCTTTTAAATTCGTCCCAGTCGGGTTTTTGCTTGCCTGGCTCTGGTATACGGGAATCGGGTTTTTCTGTCTGCGGAGCGGGCTGATTGTGTTCTGGTTCCGGTTTTGTTTTTGGGTTGTGTTGAACAGGCGCTAGCTGGTGTTCAGGCTTTTTTTTTTGCGCTCCGTCCGTATTCAGTTCAGCCCTGGCCAGTGGGAGCAAACGGGACAAACAGCCCAGATTGACCAGCAGCATTTCAAGGGCCATGGCCGGGTCGGGGCTGCGCAGCACCCGTTGCTGTCCTTCCTGCGTGAGCTGCCAGGACGCGTGTACCCGACTCAGGTTGTATCCTGCTGAAATTTCCCGCAAACGGACACATTCTGTTTCGGAAAGTTCAAGCAGTTTTTCTGCTTCTTCGCCGAGTTGAAGCAACAAAAACAGATTGCGCCAGTTTCGGGTCAGTTCCCGCAGGAAAAATCCAATATCAAGCCCCTGGCTCAAAAGTTCCTTCCCCAGCAGATGCAGTCTGGCGCTGTCTTCAGCCGCAATGGCCTCCAGTATGGCGTACTGGGCGTTTTTATGGGCCAGCCCAAGCACGGAGCGGACATCTTCTTCCGTAAGACTTTCCTTGCCCAGAACAAGCATCTGGGCAAGAAGCGACATGCAATCGCGCGCGCTGCCGTTGCCACGCTGAACAAGAATTTCAATCGCCTCTTTTTCAAAACCAATATTTTCCTTTTCCAGAATGCCGGCAAGATGCGTATATAATTCTTCAGCTTGCAGGGCCTTGAAAACATAGTGCTGGCAACGGCTGATAATGGTGGGCGGAAATTTTTCCGGCTCGGTGGTGGCCAGAATAAACATGGCGTGACGTGGCGGTTCTTCCAGGGTTTTGAGCAGGGCGTTAAACGCGGCCTTGGACAGCATGTGCGCTTCGTCAATAATAATAATCTTGAAGCGGCATTCCAGCGGGGCGTAGGCAATTTCTTCTGTCAGCCGCCGTACATGCTCAACCCCGTTGTTGGAAGCTCCGTCTATTTCCAGAACATCAGGACAGGCGCCGCGCGTAATCTGGCGGCAGAAATGGCACTCGTTGCACGGTTCGGCGCACGGCGCCTTTTCGCAATTCAGCGCCTTGACAAAGATTCTGGCTGTTGATGTCTTGCCAACCCCGCGTGTGCCGCTGAACAAATAGGCGGGAGCCAAAGCTCCCTGAGCGGCGGCCCTGGACAAGATATCCTTGATGTTTTTTTGTCCGGCAATTTCGCTGAACAGCCTGGGACGATAGCGGGCGGTTATGTTTTCAAGACTCATGGGGCAATCCGTGAAAAAAAGACAGAAACACGCCATCAGCGTGTTCTGCCGTGTTGTTTATGGTTTGGAAGGTTATACGGTGTAGCGGGTCAGCCAGGAATCGTACTCGCTTTTTTCCCCTTTGATAATGCTGAAATACTCGTTTTGCAAATGTTTGGTAATCTTGCCCGCGCTGCCCTGGCCGATTGCGCGGCGGTCAACTTCGCGGATGGGTGTTACCTCTGCCGCCGTACCGCAAAAAAAGGCTTCGTCTGCGGCGTACAGTTCATCGCGGGTAAAACGCTGTTCAACAACTGTGTAGCCCAGTTTTGCGGCCACAACCAACAGGCTGTCGCGGGTAATGCCGGATAAAATGGAACCCAGGGGCGGAGTTTTTATTCTGCCGTCCTTGACAATAAAGATGTTTTCACCTGTTGCTTCGGAAACGTAGCCCTCAGGGTCAAGCATCAAGGCCTCATCATAGCCATCGGCCACCGCGTCCCGTTTGGCCAGCACCGAATTGACATAGTTGCCGGAAACCTTGGCCTTGGTCATCATGACATTGACATGGTGGCGGGTAAAACTTGAGGTGCGGACGCGAATGCCTTTTTCCAGCGCCTCAGCGCCAAGGTACGCCCCCCAGGGCCAGGAAATAATCGCCACCTGAACGGGATTGTCCGCAGGGAGTACGCCCATCGCGCCCGCGCCAATAAAGACAAGCGGGCGGATATACCCATCGGCCTGTTTGTTGGCCTTGAGTGTTTCAACAACAGCCGTTTCCAGTTCCTGCTGAGAAAAGGGAACATCCATTTCTACAATCCTGGAAGAATCAAGCAGCCGTTTTATATGTTCGGACAAACGGAAAACAGCGGACGAGCCATCTGAACACTTGTAGCAGCGAATGCCTTCAAACGTGGCGACTCCGTAGTGCAGGGAATGCGTCAGAACATGAACTTGCGCTTCGTCCCACGGGACAAGTTTGCCGTCAAACCAGATTTTTTCCGCTTTTTGAACCATTTTCTTTCTCCATATTAAAATAAAATTATAAGCTGTTTGGGGCTGTAAACCCACGTATGGCCGAATGCGTAGCAGAAAATTTTACTCAAGGCTACTTTTCTTTTTTATGACTGCCGCGAAAAAATATTTTGAGCGGGGCGGCGTTAATTTGAAAGTGCTTGCGCAACTGGCCTTCAAGGTAGCGGGTGTAGGATTCCTGCACCAGCTCGGTGTCGTTGACAAAAAATATAAATGTTGGCGGACAGGTTTCCGGCTGGGTCAGGTAGTAAAATTTTGCCCGCCGTCTTTTGATGACCGGCGGCTGATGCCGTTTGGTTGCTTCCTGAATCAGGCGGTTTAATTGGCCGGTGCTGACCCTTATTTGGCATTGCTCCCACAGATTGTTGATGGTTGGAAAAATACGGCCAAGGCCGGTTTTGCTCAAGGCGGATGTGTACAAGACAGGCGCGTGCGAACAAAAACGCAATTCGCCCGCGAAATATTCTTTTATTTTAGGCCGCTGACGGTGGGGGATAAGGTCAATTTTGTTGACGGCAATCACAAACGGGATTTTTTCGCGGTCAAGAAAGGAAAGCAGTTTTTTGTCCTGTCCAAGTAACCCCTGTTCCGCGTCCAGTACCAGCACCACAAGCCGCGCCCGTTTGCTGCTGCGTAGTGAGCGCAAAATGCTGAATTTTTCCAAATCTTCGACAATGGCGTTTTTTTTTCGCACTCCTGCCGTGTCAACCAGGGTGTAGGTTGTGTCGCCGTTTGTGATGCGCACGTCTACGCTGTCCCGTGTTGTGCCGGCAACGGAGCTGACAATCATTCTTTGCTCACCGCAAATGGCGTTTATAAGGGAGGATTTGCCCACGTTTGGCCGCCCCAGTAAAGCGAGCGTCAGGCCCTTGTCCTGCGGGGGCGCGGACGAAACAGACGGCAGGCCAGCTTCTATCTGTTCCTGCAAGTGGCCAATGCCAACGCCATGCGCCGCAGAAACCGCGACCAGGGGCAAGCCAAGGCTGTAAAAATCGCTGCTCAGTGTGTCACAAAGTTCCTGCCCGTCCACCTTGTTGACAACCAAAATGACCTGCTTGTCGCTTTGGCGTAAAAAAAGGGCCAGTTCATTGTCCAGCGGGTTGAGTCCCTCTCTGCCGTCTGTGACCAGCAAAAGGAGGTCGGCGTTTTCAATGGCTTCAGTGGCCTGAAAGAAGATTTCCTTTTCAAACTGTTCTTCGCCGTCCAGTACCAGGCCACCGGTGTCAACCAGCGCGAATGGTGTGTTGCCGCTTTGTACCTCGCCGTAAATGCGGTCGCGCGTAACGCCCGGCAGGTCGTGCGTCAGGGATTTTTTTTGCCTGATAAGCCTGTTAAAAAGAGAGGATTTGCCAACATTGGGCCGCCCAATCAGAGCGACAAGGGGCAGTTCTGTATTATTTTGGGGGAGTGGTTCCATAAAATTGCGGGTATGGTTGGGGTTGTGCTGGCGAATTGTTCGGACAACAAGCGAACTTATGTATTCCAAACGGCAAAAAGACACAAGGTTCTTTTCGCATCTTAATTAGCAAATCCCAATTTACAAGAAAAATTTTTTAGGCTAACAAGACGCAAAAAATGGTTCAGAGCACCTGCTCTATTAAGGAGAACAGCCGTGTTTTTTCGTCTTCAACTCTTTTGTTTTTCTTGCTTGCTGTTGTTTGTTTTTTGGTCTGTCCCTGTTTTTTCCGGGCCTTTTCTCGCGGTATGCGAACATCCGAAGGTCAGGGTGCGTTCCGCCCCAACAACCAGTTCTTCCTATGTGACCGGAGTTATTGGAGAGGGGGACGAGGTGTTTGTTCTGGAAGAACAGACTGTCGATGGCTCTTCTTACCCCTGGTATAAAATCCAGTCCCTGAAAAAAGCGGGAAAAGGCTGGATATATGGAGAATATCTCAAAATTCTTCCTGTTCAATCTTCCTTGCCCCAGCAGTTGGCATGGCAGGTTTTGCTTGATTATGGCAATACTCCTGAGCAGGCTCGCACTCTTTTTGGCGCGCCGGAAAAGGTGAAGGAAACCGTTCTTGATGATGGGAAAAAGGAAAAAAAACTTGTTTTTGTGAATCATACCGCCATATACAGGGATAATATCCTGTCGCGCGTTATTATTGAACATGGGCAAAAGTCAGGGTTTGGTAAATATTTTCTTGGCGGGGCCGAAACTGAACTGCTTAAACTTTCCAGACGCTATATTGTTGACCACGATTCCCTGATTTTTTTGAATGAACAATATGACGAATTTCGTTTTGATCTTAAATTTGGAAAGGTTGTACGTATGGTCTATCAGCGCTCTTCTGCTGATGATAAATTTTTACCGGATTGGCTGAATAAATAACAGTACGGAAGGCGGACATGAAAAATACATTGCGAATTGTCGGAAAAACACTGCTCTTTCAAGGGCTTTTACTTTGCGCTCTTCTTTTTTTGGTCTGGTTTTCACAGAGATTGTACGCTTCTTTGGATCAGGCCAGTTTTCCTGAACCTTTTCAGGTTGGAGAAACTGCGGGGCTGGACGAAAACACCCGTGGCAAGATTTTGGCTGATGCAATTACTCATCAGATGCGCTATGAACTTGATTCTACATTTGGCTGGTCGGCCAATGATATTGTATTCAACCGTTTTGTTCTGGATAACCGTGCCGCGCGGCAATACGGCGTGTATCACGCCACGCGGGTTTTTATGGACCACTATTCCATGTATATTGCCAAACTTGGAACAAACGACAGGGAAAACGAATCTCTTTACAAGGCCCGTTTAAACAGTTTTTCTATTAGTCCCCGTTCCTTTTTGTTTCCTTCTGCTGAAGGGGCGTATAAAAAAGGCTTGAAAGCGATAGAAAAATACAAGGCTGCTCTTGATGCCGGAAATGCCGTGTATAATTGCCGCACGGACGATATTTATTCGACTCTCAATCTGATTGTCGGGGAAAACATGCTTGGACACGCTCTTGGTCTGCTGGAAAACGTGCGTGATTTGCCTTTTTACGAGCTGGATAACAGAATTTATGAAGCGCAAGGGATTATTCTCGTTGTACGCGATGTTTTATACGCGCTGTATGAACTGTATCCCGACATCAAGGAAAAAAACAACGAAGACAACATGCAGGCTGCCATGCGCTATATGACACTGGTTGCGAACTATAACCCCTTGTATATTACCTCCAAGCTCAACTGTGGAGAACTGATTATTTCTTATATTTTGTTTGCCAAAAACAGAATTGAAGACATAAGAAACAGTATCCGTATCTAACTAAAAATATCGCCCTGTTTTTTGTAAAGAGACCAGCCAGGAGTTGGTCTTTTTATGTTTAAGTTTAAGGAGTAAATATGCTACCGTCTTTTGTAACACCATATCTTGTCTGGTTTTTGCTTGGTTTTGCCTTTATTGTACTGGAACTGGCTGTTCCGGGTTTTATTCTTTTTTTCTTTGGCATCGGCGCGTGGCTGGTGGCGATTGCTCTTGTTTTTCTTGATTTTTCTCTCCAGTGGCAGCTTGGACTTTTTATTGTTTGCTCTCTTGTGGCTTTGGCCACGTTGCGCCGAGTTGCCTTAAAGACCTTTCACGGGCAGAGCGGAAAAAAGGAAGACAGTGGATTTTGTCCTGAAGAAAAAGGACATGTTGTTGAGGTTGTTGAGGATATTTTGCCCGACAAGCCCGGCCAGATTAAGTACCGTGGTTCGTTTTGGCAGGCTGTTTCCACGTCTGTCTTGCGAAAAGGGGAAATGGCCGTGCTGGAAAAAAAGGCGGGTGAAAGCGGCATTATGTATATTGTGATACCTTTTAGACAAGGAGAAAAAAAATGATAAACTCTTCTCTTATTATTCTTGGTTTACTCGCTTTTCTGGTTATTGTTCTTTTAGTCAAAACAGCGGTTATTGTTCCTCAACGGCAGGAATTTGTTATTGAGCGGCTGGGAAAATTTCGCACTGTTTTGGGTGCCGGATTTCATATTCTGATTCCTTTTCTGGATAAGGTCGCCTATAAATTTTCCATGAAAGAAATGGTACTTGACGTGCCTTCCCAGAGTTGTATCACCCGCGACAATGTAACCGTGGAAGTTGACGGCGTTATTTACATTCAGGTCGTGGACAGCCGTATGGCGGCCTACGGAATCGACAACTATCTTCTGGCGGCTTCGCAACTGGCCCAGACATCTTTGCGTTCTGCCATTGGTAAAATAGACCTTGATAAAACATTTGAAGAGCGTGAATCAATCAATCATGCGGTTGTCAATGCTGTAGATGAAGCCGCGAGCAGTTGGGGGGGGAAAATTTTGCGGTATGAAATCAAGGATATTCAGCCGCCGCAAACCGTTATGCAGGCAATGGAACAGCAGATGAAAGCTGAGCGTCAGAAAAGAGCGGAAATTGCCAAGTCAGAAGGTGAAAAACAGTCGATGATAAACAGGGCAGAAGGTGCCAAGCAAGAAGCCATTGCCGTGTCAGAAGGTGAAAAACAAAAAAGGATAAACGAGGCACAGGGACGGGCGCAGGAAATCGAACTGGTTGCCACGGCCACCGCGGAAGGACTACGGCAGGTTGCCTTGTCGCTGGCCAGCGGCGAGGGAATGAACGCGGCCAATTTGCGTGTTGCCGAAAAATACCTGAACGAGTTTGGAAAATTGGCTCAAGCTGGTACCAGCCTGATTATTCCTTCCAATCTGAGTGATATTTCCTCGGTTATTGCTTCGGCCATGTCGGTTTTGAAAGTTGAAGGAAAAGACGGGAAAAAGGACGCAAACAAGCCGTTTGAAGTCAGCTAGCAAGTTTTAAGGCAGTATGACTTTTGCCCCTTGCTCCGTTTTTGCGGGGCAGGGGCTTGTTTTTGTTATCTGCTGTTGAGTCGCGTAACCCGTGGTTGCAACTGGCATTTGACCCGAATGTTTCTGCCAGTGCGGCTGTAGCCTTCAATCATGTTAAAGGAAGACTCTTCAAGAATCTGAATATCACGCGGGGAAACTGTTTCCCCGCTTTTTTTCATTTCTTTTGTCAGCAGCAACTGTCCGGTTGCAATGGCTTCGGATAAATCAAAATCAGGTGAGATGTCTTTTTGGATGCCGTAGCGGGGAACGGAAAGAAAGCCTTTGGCAGTGTCCGCGAACAGTTCAAGAGAGGCTGTGGGGCAAGTTAGAGCCGCTCCAATGGCGTTGGCTACTTCCGCATGTGGCGGAACCGTAACTGGCAGACCAAAGATGTTTTCCAGCTCAGGAGCCAGTGTTTTGGCCGGTCCGCCCATGACAATAATCCGTTTGGGGGTAATTGCTTTTTCTGACAGCAGTTCATCAATGGTATAAACGGGTTTGGCATTGACCCGTGCCAGCATTTCGTGGCTTGCGTGGAAAATCGTGTTGACTGCTTTTTGCACGATTTGGGAGGCCAGCGCGGTCGCGTCCGTGCCTGCCTGCCGGGCCATGGCGTTAAGCCCTGAGCGTGATTTTTGTATTTCTCCCAGATGACTCAACCCCAAAACATTGCAGGCATCCATCAGGGTTGGGGCAGGTCCTCCCATTGCCAGACAAGGCCCCTGGCGTTTGGGACCGACACAAGGCTCGCCGTTTTTGAGTCGCGCGAGTGAATCCCCGCCAATGCCAATAGACAGGCTTTCAACAGAGCGAATCAGGGTAGGACGCCCTTGCAAGGTAATGCCATCGGGTTTCAGCACGGGAACGCCCGCAGACAGCAGGGCAATATCTGTTGTGGTGCCACCAATATCAAGCACCAGCGCGTCTTCCTGGCAGTTTGTCAGGGTCAAAATCCCCATAATGCTCGCGGCAGGGCCGGAAAACACGCTTTCCAGCGGGAAGTTCGCGGCTTCATCAAGGCTCATTGTGCCGCCGTCAGCCTTGATAATGGCTGGTTGCTGATTGATGCCAAAGCGTTTTGTGCTGTGTTTGGCTGCCTCGGCAAAAGCGGCAAAAGATTGCCATACGGCAGCGTTAAAATAGGCGCTGGCCAGTCTGCGGGGAAAATTGAGCCGCCCACATAACCTGTGGCCGAGTGTGATGTGTTTGGCCTGCCCCTGCAAAGCGGCGGCAATCTGGTTTTCATGGGACGGATTTTTGGGAGAAAACTTACCCACAACAGCGTAATATTCAATGCCCCGCGCCTTGCACTGAGAAGCAATTTCTTCTATCTGTGCGGATTGAAGGGGAAGAATTTCAACGCCTCGATGGTCCATGACAGCCCCAAGCCATGAGATTTCAACCGGCAAAAAATCAGCGGACAAGACAATGCCCGGTCCGCGTGTGGCCAGTACGGCTACTGGTGGGGTTTCGCCTTTTACCAGCGCGTTGGTACATAGCGTGGTGCTGAGATTGAAACGGGTAATGTTTTTTTGGGGAGCGCGCGCGAGGACTTCGCTTATGGCCTGTTCAATAGCCTGCAAAAGGCAGTTTTCCGTTGTTGGAATCTTGCAGTGGGCCACAAGCTGACCATTTTCGATAAGCGCGCAGTCTGTATTGGTTCCGCCAATATCAATACCAAGTAGCATGTCCGTCTCCTTCTTTACGGTGATGCCGGAATTTGTAGCCTGTTCGGTTTGTATCCGGCAAGTTCTTTTTGTTCGTCTCTAGCGAAAAGGTTGTAGCTGATGAAAGGTTTTTTGCTTTTTTTCACTGTGGTAGCGGGGGTGATGATGCCTTTGCAGGCCGGAATAAATTCTCTTCTTGGAAATGAATTGAAGTCGTCTTTACTGTCGGCTTTTGTGTCGTTTGTCGTTGGCATGTTGGGGCTTATTGTCGTGTGTCTGCTGGGCAGGGAGCCTTGGGGGGCCTTGCGTTCTGTTACGCAGGTTCCCTGGTGGTACCTGAGCGGCGGATTTATGGGCGCTTTTCTGGTCACTCTTTCGATTTTGGCGGCTCCACGAATTGGTGCCGTGAACATGTTTGTTTTTTTACTGCTGGGACAGATGGTGGCTTCGCTTGTGTTTGATCATTTTGGCTGGTTTGGTTTTTCGATTCACCCGATTAATATCTGGCGTGTGCTGGGTATTGTCCTGGTGGTTATCGGGGTTGTCATTATTCGTAAATTTTAAACTCGCCTGAAAGGAACAGGACATGGACAACAAATTTTCAGTGTATTCTTTTTTTCTGCTGGCTGTTCTTGGTTTTTCCCTTTTTCTCGGCTGGTTGGTGTTGCAGCCTTTTTTGCATACCCTTATTTTTGCCACGATTTTTACTACCATATTTTATCCGCTGTACGCCCGTTTTTTAGGTTGTTACGGGGGCAAGAAATATATTGCGGTGGCAAGTGTTTTGGGGGTTGTCTTTTTTGGGGTTTTTATTCCTGTTTTTTTCTTTTTGTTTGGACTGGTGGTGCAGGGAATTGATTCCATAACGGTTCTCAGCAGCTGGATTGATAACTCTACAATGGGGGAATTGGCAGCCAGACTTCACATGGAGGAATATTTTAGTTGGATAGAAAACCATATTACCTTTGTGGACTGGAGCAAGATAAACCTTCAGGATTCGGTGTTGCAGGCCGGAAAGAATGTTGGAGAGCTGCTCCTTGTTTGGGGAAAAAGCTTTTTGGGCAACACAGCCAATCTGATTTTGCATTTTTTTCTTATGCTGTTTATCATGTTTTATTTTTTTCTGGACGGGCCGAGGCTGGTCAAAACCTTAAAACACCTTTCGCCTTTACGCCTTGAGCAGGAAGAAGCTGTTTTTCGCAGCCTACATGTTGTTTCCCGCTCTGTTTTTGTTGGTGGTCTACTGACAGCCTGTCTGCAGGGACTGGTTGGCGGAATCGGTCTGTGGGTTGTTGGTGTGCCGGCTCTTTTTTGGGGAGCTGTTCTTGGCTTTGCTTCCCTGGTTCCCATCGTCGGGACAGCTCTGGTCTGGGTGCCGGTAGAAGTGTATCTGATTCTCCACGCCAAATGGCATCTGGTTATTTTCTTCGTCTGCTGGAATATTTTGCTTGGCGGTTGCATAGATAATTTTATTCGGCCCATGCTGATGCGTGGAGCTTCGGGCCTTTCTTCCCTGTATCTTTTTCTTTCAATCATGGGCGGAGTGCAGGTCTTTGGAGTAAAAGGACTGCTGTACGGACCGCTGGCCCTCAGCTTTGCCCTGGCTATGCTAAGAATTTATGAGGAAGAATATTCAGATATGCTGATTGCCAATGGAGGTGGCGGAAAAGAAGGAACTATTGAAGGGTATATTGAAGAACTGGCAGATGCTCAGGAAGAGAAAAAAGAAGAAGGTATCGAAAAGGAATGATAGACATGTGGCATAAAATGGATAGTGGAAA
>PDWJ01004662.1_pt1 | contig 11908 bp, 10 predicted proteins | sample 1430881 | NCBI WGS metagenome assembly PDWJ01 (sample SAMN01162460, study PRJNA174530) | Oral metagenome, whole genome shotgun sequencing project. | biome: Marine environment; feature: Marine mammal; material: Swab sample of the gingival sulcus; isolation source: swab sample of gingival sulcus... | reverse complement strand
CCAGAGCCGGTAACAGATTCCAGCGTATCCGGCTGCTTCTATAGATATTTTTGGAAGTACCGACATAAGGCGGGCGGAAAGAATCATTTGGAGGCGGACAGCTCAGACAGGTAAGAACGGCCGCGGTTTGCAGGCGCGCGTGGCTGGGGGATATGGTGTAATTGAGTATATCCGTAACCGAATTATTCCCCAGGCTTATTGTACTGACAAGAGACTCCCCCGGCTTAAGACTGCAGGGAAAGGACACATTCAGTGATGGGTTGTAATTTGTTATTCTGCTGTCATATCCCTGCTCAGGACCGACTGAGGGATTGATCATGGAACCGTTTCTGCCCGGTGTCTGTTCAGGTTTTATGGAAACAATGTTTACCGGGCCTGTTACGTAGTAATCGCCATTGATAAATTGTCCGTATTCATATTCTTTGTCAAAGGTCCATGTTATGCCGTATTGCTCAATGTTCAACTGTCCATTTTCGTCCACATATGCTCTGGAGACGTTGCTGAACACGGTGTCCGGATGAGGGGTAATACCGGCAGTGTCTGTACATGAATAAAACAGTATGAGTGAGGATAAAAGCATCATTGGTATTGTATTCCGCATTGCGTTCCTCTGTATTATTCTTAAAACATTTTATCACCTTATTTTTATTTATCCTGTTATTATGCAGGAGATTTACTGTTTTTTAAGGGGGAAACCGGTAATCTCGGTGCTGAGCAGCCATGGCCGTGGCAGGGGCATGGCTCAGGCCGCGCTGCCGGTGAACTTATATGGAATTGACAAAACCATTACAGCATTATTACCGCAATGAATTCGCCCACTGCTACGGGTGCGGCTATAAGAATGAACAGGGCTTGAATATACAGAGTTACTGGAACGGCGATGGAGCCGTGTGCCGTTACCGGCCGGAACTGAAATATTCAGGCGGTAAAAAAGACATAGTCTACGGCGGTCTTATTGCGGCCATTGTTGACTGTCACAGCGGCGCTACAGCTGCCGGTGCTCAGGCTGCAGAGCTTGGACTGGATCCGGAAAAAGACAACTTTCCCCGATTCGTTACCGGGCGGCTTGCTGTTGATTACATAGCTCCAGTTCCCCTGGGAGAGGAACTGGAGATAAGATCACGTATAAAAGAGATAAAGGGGCGTAAGGTAACAGTGCTCTCCAGCCTTTTCTGCGGGGACAGTCTGTGCGCGAAAGCCGAAGCCATTATGATTCAGATAAGGGACCAGTAAATGAAAAATATTATGGAATAGTACAAATGAGAAAATTATTAATAAGCATTTTAATTTTTATATGCTCAATCTTATATGCAGATAATAGTGGTGGAGCTTTTCATTTAGAGCAATACTTTAACGAGTTACAACAGCCGAAAGGCAATGTAAAAAGAACGCTTATCTATATGAGTTCATTAGGTAAACTTTCAGGTAATGAAATTGTTGCACATGAAGCCGGTTATAGCAGGTCTGGTTTGTTGGACTATGTAACCTTTGTAAGAACAGATTACGGTCGTTTTTCCGAAAGTATGACCGTAAACTATTCGTATGATATGGGCTGTCTGCGTCATCTTGCATGCTATTCTGGTAATATTGAAATTGCAACCGCATCTTTTTTAGATGTAACTTCCGAAAAATATGTTTTTGCTCAAACAATACATGATGGCTTTTCTGATATTAAAGATATTATAGATATTGGAGGTTTTCTGCATTTTGAGGTCTTCAAACCAGAATCCCTGATTGGCGAAAAATGTATAAGTTTAGTAGTGAAGAGTAGAAATCAATGGAGTCGGGAAATCTATTCACCAAAGCAAAAAGAACAATCTCGTAAAAATCTGTATGAAGTAATAATCTCTGAAATAAATAACAGGGAGTGGAAACTTCATTTTCATGATAAATCTATGGGGATTGAATTCATAATAAAACTGAGTTATGGTCCTTACGGTTTATCATCAATTGAGCTCTCACAGCCCGGTAAGCAAGCCTGGATTGAAACTTATAATTATGGTGATTTTGACACGGAAGGTAACTGGACTTCCCTTGTAGTTCAAAATTCTATTTCGGCCATGTTATATCGACGTGAAATGGAATATTATTGACTCTATCTTTATGAGGGAATATATGAATATCTTAGTTCATTATTTTCGGGGTATTATGACCGTAGAGTACAGGAGTTTTTCACATGTGCTGATGGGCATAATTAAGGAAGACAGCATAGGAGCGGCGTTCATCAAAACAAGGCAATTAGTGTAATGCAAAATAAATTTATTCTGTTAATTGTTTTTTTTATTTTTATATCGAATGAATTGTTTTCGGGATCATATCCGTTTATAGGTAAGACTTATTATGTTCCTTATTATTTGAAAATTGATATATCTTTATCTGAATTTCAATATATAAATCTATATCAAGAAAATAATCTGGAAGATTGGATAACCGACGATGTACCAAGAAGTTCCTCTGGGGAGTATAATATTAAGATAGATAACGGATTTACTATTCTTAATGTTGCATTTCCTGAAGGCTCTCGGGATATCGTTGTTTTTTATTCAGAGACTCAATTGATCTTGTATGATACTTTCCTAAAATCATTCATCTATGCTCAGCAAATCAATTGTGACGGATATGGTTTATTTACGATGAACGTTACTGAAGCCTCGTCTTATCTTGAGGAAGAGATTTGTGGAAATACGTTCTCTTATACTTCTGAGAATATTGATTACAACTTAGCTTTTCCATGGGTTGAGGGTGTTCAAGGGGATGGCATTGGAGAGAGCATCATTTTTTCGGGATTGGACGCGAGTCATTTAATTATAATTAACGGTTTTTTTTCTCCTGCAGATTTATCACTTTATTACAAGAATAATCGGGTAAAAAAAATCTTAGTTAGAGGTTTTGATAATGAAGGTCTATTGCTATTTGAAGTTTTTCGGATTTTACAAGATACCCCCAATCTTCAATTAGTCAAATTGCCAGAAATCTGCCATAGTGTTGAACTTGAAATAGTTGAGGTATATTCAGGCTCTTTTTATCAGGCTACCTGTATTTCCGGAGTTTTTAAAGATGGTTTGTTAACAGATTATGACTGGGGAAGAAGATAGGTATTTTCTTGTTTCATTCTTTTGAGAGAGGATTTGAGCGGATCGTTTTCAATTCCGGGCATTTGGGGTACATTCCTTTTTTGGGCAGTAAGACTTAAAAAACTTCTATGCAAGGAGGCTGAGGTAAAAATGGAATTATATAAATTACTGCTTATATTGCTTTTAGGTTTATTTTGCCAAAGCTGTGGTAACTCAAGTGAATTAGCAGGCAAAAAATCAGAGAAATATGAAAATTTCAGCCACTGGAAAAGTATTGACTCTGGTATTGGAAGCGCAGCATATATGGCTCAAGTGTTATTTTTATTTGGCCCAATAAAAGAGGTTCGTAAAACCTGCAATACCCCGGGTGAAGAAATAAACAGTATTCATGTTTATAAATTCGATAAGGATCAACATGTTGTTAGTGAAGAATCTTATCCAGGAAAGGCAGATGCCTGGTCCACTATATACCACTACGAGAACGGTATATTAAAAGAAAAAGAATTTTTCAACGATACAGGGCAAAAAAGTAATGAGCTTTCGTTTCGTTACAAGCAATTGGAAACGACAGATAATAATGTTTATTTTTCCATTGATAAACAATCCCTGGATGGAACAAGTGTAGGAAAGATAACAGAGTCTCGTATTAGTAATGGTTACAAGCGGGTTACTGAAGATTATCCTTCGCAATCGGAAGAGATTATAACCATTGAATTTGATCAAGCACTTATTTCAAAAATAGTAATTGAAGAAAGAGGTAATCTAGAAGATATTATCACAAGAACTTACAGTTATGATGACACTGGAGCCATAAAGCGGATAGAGGAACATTCAACTTTTTTTGAAGGGAAAGTTTTTGGTTATGTTTTTACTTCAACAGAATCTGGTGGAATAAAAAATGAAAGTTACGATCTTCGGTCAGGAAAAGCCGAATTGTTTGATAGTATTGAGTTAAGAGAATACGATAAACATAACAATTGGCAGCAATCCATTTTGCGTAACAGTAAAGGTGAAATATGTGGGGTAATGACACGAGAAATCAGTTATTATGAAGAGTAAGCTTCATGGTAAAAGATACAAATGTTCCGGCCACAAAGATATTGCAGGTATGAAAGTGCAAGCCTGAAATAACGGCAGATACGGCATTAAGACTTTCAAAATATTTGGATAATTCAGCATATTTTCGGCTTGGAATTCAGGATGAATATAACTTTTGGAACAAATACCTCATGCCAAAGCATCCTGAACTTCGAATGCCTTTCAGCGCGAAAGAGCTAGAAAGGCATAGAAAAGGAAATGGCGTAAGCCATTGGAATGGATGGCCCGGAGCCGTCCAATATAAAAAACTGCCAAAGGAATGTGCCGCTTAAATTAAGGCCCGTACCCCGGCGCAGACCCGTATAAAAAACTGCCAAAGAAATGTGCCGTTTAAATTAAGGTCTGTCCTCCGGCGCAGGCCCGTACTCCGGCGCAGGCCTGTCGGCGGTTCAGGTATGTATTCCGGCGCAGACCCGTCCTCCGGCGCAGACCTGTCCCCCGGCGGCTATTCCATTTTGTTGCCCAGGGCGTCAAAGCGGCTTACTTGAGCGTTTTGCAGAGCCTCTTCCATCAGGGTTTCCAGGCCCTCAATTGCCTGGTAGGCCGCCTGTTCGGTGGGAATGTCAGGACGGGTAAGAGGATGAGGGGGACTGAAGAGGGTACAGCAGTCGTCAAAAGGTTCAATGGCTGTTTCAAAGGTGCCGATCTGCCGGGCAAGGGTTACTATTTCTTCCTTGTCCATGCCGATTAGAGGTCTGAAGACGGGTATGCTGGTTGCGCTGTCGGTATAGCCCAGGCTTTCCAGTGTCTGGCTGGCCACCTGTCCCAGCGATTCACCGGTTATCAGGGCGCCGCACTTATGGTTATTGGCCAGCATCTCGGCTATCTGGGTCATACAGGCACGGGTGTGCAGGGTAGTGGTTTCGGGTTGCACAGACTGGTTTATTTTTACCTGACATTCGGTAAAGGGCACCGAGTAGAGTTTAAGGCCTCCGCACCAGGGAGCCAGAATGGCCGCCAGACGGCGTACTTTGTCCAGTGCTTCTTCGGAAGTGAAGGGCGGTGTGTGAAAGTGAACGGCAGAAAGGCGCAGCCCTCTTTTGGCCATGAGAAAGCCGGCCGCAGGCGAGTCTATGCCCCCTGAAAGAAGCAGTACGGCACGGCCGCCGGTTCCAACAGGTAAACCGCCCACACCGCTTTGCTGCTGCTGGTATACATAGGCCGATTCCCGCAGTTCCACTTTTATAACAAAGCCGGGATTATTAACGTCTACTTTCAGTTCCGGCAGGGCATCTAAAAGCATTCCGCCCAGCTCTCTGGCGTATCCGTAGCTGTCCAGTGGTAAACTTTTGTCGATACGGCGGATTTCATATTTGAATGTAATTTTTTTGCCGGCTGGCAGGGGGCTGTCTTGTGCTTTGCCGGCTGCCTTCTTTCCCGGCTGCTCTGCGCTGAGGTTCCGCAGATATTCCCGTGTCAGTTTGAGAGCCGCCTTATGTATGCCTTCGAGTGTTTTCTCTGTACGGAGGGCCCTGCTGAATCCCACTATACCTGGTGTTGTTTCCAGTAATCGGGCGGCTTTTTCCGCGGGCAGGTTCGTTTCCAGGTAAAAGCGCCGTGAGCGGTTGATTACTTTTCCGCTGTACTGTGTGTCTTTGGAGTACAGATTCAGTTTTTTCTGAATGTTTTCGCGCAGAATACGCTCAAAGTAACTGCGGTTTCCTTTCTTAAGGGCTATTTCTCCAATTTTTATGAGCCAAAGATCTTCCATGGCTGAAGCATACCGGAATACAGCGTACAAGTCAGCCGGGCATTAAGGCGGTTAAGTATTTTGGAGGCTGAAGATGATTTTGGCGATTTTTGGGGCGGCGCAGGTTTTGGGGCGCCCCAGCAGGCGTGGTAACAGGGGCGGAATATCACCTGCCCGAGTGATACGGCGCGGGATGGAACGCGGGAGCTTCAGCAGGCGCGGGCGCCGCAGCAGACGTAAAACAGGCCGCTGGCCGGCGCTTATCAGTAGAACGGACGCAGGGCGGAAAACGGCGCGCCGTACAAGCTCCCTTCTGCCGTCTCTCCACAGGGCCGCAGTTAAGCGCGGAATGCTACACCTTACAAGCTCCCTTCTGCCGTCTCTCCACAGGGCCGCAGCGGGATGTTTGAGTGCTTTCCTGCTGTTCTCCTGCACTGCCGGTGAGCAGATGCCTGTGCTGTCGGTTATGAGCTGGAATGTGCAGAATCTGTTTGACGGAGTGTCTGACGGTAATGAGTACAGGGAATTCAACCCGGCGTTGAGCGAATGGAACAGCAGACTCTACCAGAGACGTCTGGAGCGGACCGGCCAGGTTATTGCCGAATGCGGTGCCCTGACGGCCGGCGGCACCTTTGGCAGAGGGCCGGATGTTGTGGTGCTGCAGGAAATTGAGAAGGCGGAAATTCTGGATGATCTGGCCCTCGGGGTGCTCAAGCGTGGCGGGTATAAGTGGCGGGTTTGTGTGCCCGGCTACGGCATTGTGCGCTGCGGTGTTCTGAGCCGTTATCCTGTGGATAATGTTCAGGTGCGTGACTGCGGAACTTACGGCGAACATTCGCTGCGTCCGGTTCTGCTTTTTACGGTTCATTCTCCGGCCGGAGCTCTGCGGATGGCGGCGGTGCACTGGAAGTCGCCGTGGAACGGTCTGGAAGCAACAGAATCAGCCCGCTGTCAGGAAGCCCGGCAGCTGCTGCTTGCTCTGCGTGCAGACAATAATAAGGGTGACCGGGGGCAGGACTCTTTGCCCCTTTTGCTTTTAGGCGATTTTAACACACCGGGCAGCGGCATGTTTTATCCCTCAGCGCTTGCGCCATGGCAGAGCGGAGCGGATCCGGAGTCGGCCGTTATTTTCCGCAGCAGCTCTCCACAGAATGCAGGAGAGCGCAGCGGCTGTACAGTGTTCTTCGACCCGGAGCCGGAAGCGGATCCCGAGCAGCCTTTTGAAGTGTCCGGAACTTACTGGTATAAGGGAAAGTGGCAGCGGCCGGACCGGGCCCTGATGAACGCCTTTCTGGTTGACGGTGAAGGCTTGGAATTCCTTGTCTGCCGGTCAGGAGGAGCTGCGTGTATGCAAAACAAAAGCGGACATCCCATACCCTGGAGAACCCGGCGGGAAGAGGGCTACAGCGATCATCTGCCGCTTATTCTGTTTTTTGTCCGTGAGTCCAGCTGACCTTCCAGTCTACCGGTTTTTCGGGAACCATCAGACGGGAAAAAGGAATGGCAAAGCGCACTTTGTTTTCAGAGAGCTTCTGTCCGCCTTCCACTGAGCTGATTGTTCCGGGCACGGTAATGCCCAGAACAACCTGAGCGGCCCGGATATCTTTCAGGTTCTCTTCTCCAAAGGTAAAAGCCAGTATGTCCTGAATGTAGTCTTCTTCTGAAATACCGTCTGTTAAAGCCGGATTGAACAGCGAAAGCGCCGGATCGCTGAGCATGGGAATCAGCTGTTCAATACGGGCCGCTGTCGAGCGGTCCAGGTGAAAGTGAAGGGTCGATACACCCTCCGCGGTACTTAGAGCAACAATTCCGTCTTTTTCACCGTCTCCCAAAAGGGTTTTCAGGTTGTCAAAAACAATCCTGCCGTTCCAGCTGTGTTCGCCCGAGAGTTCAAAGGAGTGAGACCGGATATCCGGCCGGTTTTCCAGGCTCAGCCATGTCTGCGAGAGAATGCGGGCGTAGAGAGCTTCGGCCGTATCGTAGCCGCCCAGAATGGCCAGATCTTCCATTGCTTCACCCGCAAACGGCGGGGCATTCCCGGACAGTGTCCATTCTCCGGACAGGTTGGGGTTAAGTTCTATATCCTGTTTCACAGAGCACGAGAAGAGTAGAAAAAAGAGGGGTATGAGCAGAAGAAGCGGAGCAAAGCTTTGAAGCCTTCCGGCTTTTCCGGCTGCCTTCAGGGCCGTATCGGTGTTTTTCATACTCCGAATATACTCTCTTTTGTGCCGGAATTACATTACAAAACCGTAAACCCGGTTTTCCGGCAGTAAAAAGGAGCTGTTACTTTGACATATTTACCTGTGAAAAGGTACATTAACAGTTGTGAATGTCAACCTGGATAGAAAACGTGTAATGATTATGAAGATCCTTCAGGAAGCCGGTTCACCGCTTTCCAGCGGAAAAATCCGGGAACGGATGGCTTTTTGGGGTATGGATGTCAGTGAACGTACTATCCGTTTTCATCTGCAGGCTCTCGACGGTATGGGGCTGACCGGCTACAAGGGGAAAAAGGGCCGTTTTCTGACACCCGAAGGCTTACTGGAACTTTCCAAAAACCATGTGTACGACCGGGTGGGCTTTCTTTCGTCCAAGATTGATGAAATGACCTACCGGATGGACTTTAATCCGCAGACAGTTACCGGCAAGGTTCTGGTTAATGTGTCACTGGTTTCCAAGGAGCACCGCGATGCCGCGGCGGTGTTTATTCCGCGCGTTTTTAAGGCCGATCTGGCGCATGGAACTTTGCTGGCACTGCTGGATTCCGGACAACGGCTGGGCGATTTTACTGTACCTGACGGACAGATGGGACTCTGTACAGTGTGTTCGGTTTCTTTTAACGGGGGACTTATTCAGCAGGGAATACCGGTGGCCAATCTCTTCGGGGGCCTTTTGGAATTCACTGATTCGCAGGCCGACCGCTTTACAGCCATTATACGGTATGACGGAACCAGTCTGGATCCCATGGAAATTTATATTGCAAGCCGTATGACCAGCATTGGAGAGGCTGTCCGTACCGGCAGCGGGCAGATAGGGGTGAGTTTCCGTGAAATTCCATCTTCCGCGCGGGAGAAGGTTATTGAAACACATAAGCTTTTTACTTCTCTGGGACTGGGAGGATTTCTCAAACTGGGATATCCGGGGCAGCTGCTTCTGGAAATACCTGTGGAAGACAGACGTACAGGCATGGTTGTTTCGGGAGGCCTGAACGCGGCGGCGGTTTTGGTGGAGGAAGGCATACCGGTACAATCCGCCGCGCTCAGCGGGCTTATGGACTACCGTGAGCTGTTTCCCTACGACAAACTGCCTGCGCGTCTGGATGCTTTGGCGCCATAATACGCTGTTTCCTATTGACCTGTTCCGCTGGTCCGTCCGATAATTAAGCCCCATGAAGAAGTACATATTTGTTACCGGCGGCGTCTGCTCTTCACTGGGCAAGGGAATAGCCGCATCTTCTCTGGGAAGTCTTCTGGAAAGCCGCGGACTGTCTGTCTGCATGATCAAAATTGATCCCTATTTGAATGTTGATGCCGGCACAATGAGTCCCTATCAGCACGGTGAAGTTTTTGTTACGGACGACGGAGCCGAAACGGATCTGGATCTGGGCAACTACGCCCGTTTTACCTGTTCACCGCTGAGCGCGGAAAATTCCATTACAACCGGACAAGTGTATCAGGAGGTTATACGCAAAGAGCGTAAAGGCGACTACCTGGGCAAATGCGTTCAGGTGGTTCCGCATATTACCGATGAAATTAAACGCCGTATTTTTTCTCTTGGTGAGAAGAAAGATATTGATGTAACCATTGTGGAAATAGGGGGAACGGTAGGCGATATTGAGTCTATTCCCTTTCTGGAAGCCGTGCGTCAGATAATTCATGAACGTACCCGCAAAAACGCCCTAAGCGTGCATGTTTCTCTTATTCCCATGGTCAGCGGGGGAGAGCTGAAAACCAAACCGACACAGCATTCGGTTAAAATCCTCCGTGAAATTGGTATTCAGCCCGATATTCTTCTTTGCCGTATTTCACAGGAAATGGATGACGCAATGAAGAAGAAAATTTCCGCCTTCACAAATATTGATCTGGAATGCGTCCTTTCGGCGCACGATGTCAATACCACCATATATGAAATTCCTGTTGTGTACCGCAGGCAGGGACTGGACAGTCTGGTCTGTGAACGGCTGGCTCTGGACTGCCGGGAAGATACCTTTCACGGCTGGGAAAAAGTTGCTGATACATGGAAGAACGCGCAGAAAATTGTTCAGGTAGCCATGGTGGGAAAATATACAGAGCTGGCAGACTCGTATAAATCAATTGATGAAGCTCTGGTTCACGGCGCCATAGCCAATGGTGTGCGGCTGAAAATACACAAGGTTGATTCCGAGCTGCTCAACTCCCCTGAAGCAGCTTCCCAGGCTCTGAAGAACATGGACGGCATCCTGGTACCCGGAGGCTTCGGCACCCGGGGTATTGAGGGCATGATAGAAGCGGCCCGCGCGGCCCGGAATGGAAAAATCCCTTATCTGGGTATTTGTCTGGGTATGCAGATTCAGGTTATGGAATGGGCCCGTCATGTTGCCGGTATCAGCGGAGCCAGCAGCAGTGAGTTTACTCCGGAAGGTCCGGCTAATGTTATAGCGCTTCTTGAAGAGCAGGTTGATGTAACGCAGTACGGCGGAACAATGCGGCTGGGACTCAGTGAATCTTCAGCCCGCCATGGCACCCTTCTGCATAAGGCTTATGGCTCGGAAAGTGTTCTGGAACGTCACCGGCACCGCTATGAGGTAAATAATAAATACAGGGAGATCCTGGAAGAATCGGGTCTTGTCTTTTCTGCGTTTACTCCTGACGGTCTGCTTGTTGAATCTGCAGAGTGGCCTGATCATCCCTGGGGAGTCGGCGTGCAGTTCCATCCGGAATTCACCTCTTCTCCTCTTAAGGCCGGTCCTCTTTTCCGGGATTTTATAGCCGCGGCAATCAAAAAAAAGGAAAATGAAGGATAGTAACAGCTTTAACAAATCGATCCGGAATCTGCTGCTGTGTACAGCTTTGGCATTGCTTCTGTGCCAGACGCTCTCATGCTCGGGGAAATCCCGTTCTTCAACTGAGAATAAACAGACAGCTGATGTTTCAGCTGATGCTCCGGTGAAGACAGGTCCGGTCCAGGCTACGGTCAGCGGAGAAATGCTGCGTCTGCGTTCTCTTCCCTATCTCGACGCCGACATTTTGGCATTGATGCCGAAAAATACGACGGTGCTTGTTCAGCACCGTACAAGCTGGCAGCAGGAAATTGACGGTACATCTGCTCCCTGGTATTTTATCCGCACAGACATGCATACCGGCTGGACTTACGGCGGTTTTCTAACTTTTTCTGCCGGTGAAGCATCCGGAGTGCGGGTTGATCCCTATTATGAATCTCCGGATAAACGGGAAACGGTTCTCAGTAAAACTAATTTTGATCATGAGGCTGTTCCCGAAATTCTGCTTCCGGTCAGTAATACGGATACCGCTCTTCTTCTTTCTCAGGGAGCGGCAGGACGGATTGTGTATTCCGAAGAACACAATGTACTGGTTTTACCTCTGAAAACACAGGACAATCTGCAATTTGCCGATGCTGATTATCTTACCCTGGCCGCCAAAGCGCCGGACGGGCGGGAATTCAAACGCAATTATTTCAGGGAAGAATGGTCGTTTTATCCGGAGAATACATCCGGAGTGTCAAAACAAAAACAGGCGGTTCTTCTTCCCTTCTATCCCACTGCTCAGTTCCGCAAGGGGCTGTGGGAGTTCTATGTCTTTCTGGACGATAACAACTGGCCCGCGGCCGTCGGCAAGGCTGAAATCCAGCCGCCCCGGATAAGCCTTCTTCCTTCTTCTGAACCGCACCCTCTGGAAAGTACGCCGCACAGCTCTTACAGACGCGGTGCTGCCGTCTACTGCTATGGCCGCTCAGATATAAGGGGAGATTTTTTCCAGCTGGTTTTGTATCATAAAGGCGCAAAAAATGAGAATAATGAAATTCTGCTGAGTCCTGTTTATTCCTGTTC
>PDWJ01005766.1_pt1 | contig 11913 bp, 10 predicted proteins | sample 1430881 | NCBI WGS metagenome assembly PDWJ01 (sample SAMN01162460, study PRJNA174530) | Oral metagenome, whole genome shotgun sequencing project. | biome: Marine environment; feature: Marine mammal; material: Swab sample of the gingival sulcus; isolation source: swab sample of gingival sulcus... | reverse complement strand
GGAAGATACAGTTAAATTTGAAAATCCGGAGTTAGACGCTTTTATGGAGCGTCAATTTGAATTGTTAGAAATAGCAAAACAAAATAAAAAGAGAAGGGAGAAAGAGAAAAAAAAGAGTTGCCAATAAATGGACAGTAAAAATGAGTTTCAAAGAAAAAGATTGTTCAAAAGATGGACAACAAGATACCGACTTAGAGACTGATAAAAAATTTATTAACAAAAAATTACAATTATGAAAAAACAATTATTCTTAATTTTAACACTGCTCCTAAGCCTCAATGCCTTAGGGCAAAAAATAGACAAATTTCCAGACCCTTTATACCAAGGTAAATACTCGAACAAAGACTTTTTTAACAAAGCCGAGTATATTTTTGAGGGCGAAGTCGTTACCGTCGAACAATATCTTAATAAAACCAAAACTAAAGCTTTTGCGTCTTCTGTCATAAAAGTAATTCATGTTTTTAAAGGAGATTTAAGTGCAGATACAATTGAATTTGCACAAAATGGAGGAGAATGGTGGGTAAGAACAGACTCAATTAAAAGGCAATTTTCAAGATATGATGATGGAGGCTTTTTATTTTTTAGAACACGGAGAGTGATATTTTTTGCAAAAAAAAGAAAAGGACGAACTTTTAATGATAAATTTAAAGTAAAATTAGAGCCTTTTCATAATAGTGGTTGTGCTGCAATGTTTTACGCTGACGATTCTGATTATAATTTTATTTTATATGGTTTAAGAGACTTATACTTTAAATCATTAAATCAATTTCAGCGATATGCTAAGAGGCAAATGGATAATAAAAATGAATTTAAAAGAAAAAGACTGTTCAAAAGATGGGCAACAAGATACAGATTTAGATATAGATAAAATTGAGAATGTTCCTCACAATATAATATAGGATAACGACAGAAAATAATTTTCAATTACTTATGTAAGGGCTTTGCCATTCTCAACTTTCAATTTTTAATAAAAAAAATATAGATAATTATTCTTATTTATTAATAAAATTGATATATTTGTGCATTAATTATTTTCATATAAATTAAAATAAAAATTTTCAAAATGAACGGAATAAATAAACAAAGGTTGTATATCCTTATTGCAGCCGCTATCGGAGTAATTTCAACATTTTTACCTTGGGCAAAGGTTTCATTATTAGGTTTTTCACAATCAGTATCAGGACTTGAAGCAGGCGGTTGGATTACCTTACTATTGTATGGAGGAGCCGGTGTATTAGCCGTTTTGGGCGATAGAAACGAATTAATGACTAAGAAAAACAGAACTATAGTGCTGATTTTATCAGGCTTAGGAGCTTTGTTTTCATTAATTAAAATAATTCAAATAAGCTCTGAAGATTTAATTTCTTTATCTTTTGGTGTTTTACTTGCATTATTAGCAGGACTTGCTTTGGTTGCTATTTATTTTGTTGTAAAAGGCGACGGCAGTATCGATGTTAAAAACATTGAAAAACCTGATTTTTTAAATAAAGTTGGCGATATGGCTAAAAATGTAACAACAGGTGCTGTTGAAGACGTAGTAGAAGACGCAGTAGAAGATGCAGTTGACGACACAGTGGATGAAGTTACAAAATAAGATGACTAAACTAAAAATAGACTATTCATAATTATATTTTTTTAGTTATATAGGGCTGTTTATTGCAGCCCTATATTTTTTTGTATAAAGACAATAATAAAAGCTAATATATTGATAATAAGCTTATTGTAAAACATATTCGCATTTTGTTTAAGTTTTTGATTAACAGAAGTTTACGTAAGTGTAATTCGTTTTTTTTGATTATAAAATACTTATTTTGTATTATTATCTATGAAAGTTATTAAGAGTTAAAAGTTAAGATTTATAAATAGTTAGGTTTTATACGGCAAGTTTAATACATGGTAGTTGAATGTTTACAAATTTTTGTCCCAAATTTATCTCTATCCCAACCGGACAATGGTCAGAATGTTTGGCATCAGGCATTATAAAAGCATCTGTTAGTTGTGGTTTAATATTTTCCGTGATTATAAGATAATCTATTCGCCAACCCTTGTTGCGTTGTCGGGCGGCGGCTCGGTAGCTCCACCAGCTGTATTTATCCTTTGTGTCGGGATACAAATGCCTGAAACTATCGCAATAGCCATCATTAACAAACTCCTTGAACCACTCACGCTCCTCCGGTAAGAAGCCGGAAGTTTTTTGTTGTTTTTCCGGATTATGTATATCAATCCAAAGACGACAAATATTGTAATCGCCCGACAATATTAAATTCGGATAAGTTTCACGAATTTGATTTACATAGTCTTGAAAATCGCTAAGCCATTGCATTTTAAATTCTTGTCGCAAATCGCCCGATGACCCCGACGGATGGTATACACTTACCACCGAAAAATCATCAAAATCGGCTCGCATAAAACGCCCCTCTCTGTCGTATTTCTCTATGCCCATTCCGTATTCTACATGTTTGGGAGTTATTTTTGTGAGAATACCCGTTCCGCTATATCCTTTTTTTTCAGCAGAAAACCAATAGCATTCATAGCCTAAATTCTCAAATATTGAATTGTCTATTTGTTCACTTTGAGCCTTTGTTTCTTGAATACAAATTATGTCGGGAGCCGCCTCTTGCAACCAGTCTGCAAAACCTTTTTTTATTGCGGCTCTTATGCCGTTTACATTGTATGAAAGTATTTTCATGGTTTGTTTTTTTCTGTAATTAATTAATAATCAGTGTCTTATAAAAGTAATTGTTGTTTTTATAACTACTTGACAGTCAGTGCGTTAACTTGTTGTTTTAACAATGATAGTACACACGTTTTACCCTGTCGCCTATGCTTGTTATTACTTCATAGGGTATGGTATTAAGTTTTTTTGCCATTTCGTCGGCAGTTTGTTCATTTCCGAAAATAATTACTTCGTCGCCCACTTGTGCCGGAATGTCGGTTACATCTGCCATACACATATCCATACAGATATTGCCTACAATTGGGGCTTTTTGTTTATTTATTATAAAATTCCAATTTCCGTTACTTAAACTTCGACGCAGTCCGTCTGCATAGCCTATCGGGATTACGGCAATTCGGCTTCTACGCTTTAATTTTCCCATTCGTGAGTAGCCCACAGTTTCATCGGCACTTAGTTCTCTAATTTGCGATATGTGGCTTATAAGACTGCTTACATTATGCAGTTGTGCGGGATTTTCTGCACCAAATCCATACAAGCCTATTCCTATACGTACCATATCGAAATGAGCTTCGGGGAAACGCAATGCACCCGACGAATTGGCTATGTGGCGCAATATTGTATACTCAAAGTTATTTTGAATACTTGTTGCTACTTCCTCAAATTTAGTTATTTGCTCTCGTGTAAAATCGTCGTGTTTTAACTCGTCGGCGGCAGCAAGATGCGAAAAAACAGAGCGTATTTTTATTGCATTTACAGTTTTCAATTTAGAAATAAGTTTAGGTATTTCGTCGGTATCAAATCCCAATCGGTTCATTCCGGTATTTATTTTTATGTGAATGCCGTGTTGCCGATTGGTGTGCATGCGTATTTTTTTCAAAAAAGTATCCAAACTTTCAAAAGAATAAATCTCCGGTTCTAAATTGTATTCAATTAAAGAATCTATGTCGGTAGGTTCGGGGTTCATTACCATAATGGGTAATCTGATGCCTTCTTTTCGCAATCGTATACCTTCGTCTGTCAGTGCGGTAGCCAGATAATCTACCTTTTGGTGGCGCAATAAATTTGCTATTTCGTGTGTCCCGCTTCCGTACGAAAGCGCCTTTACCATTGCCATAATACGCGTTCCCGAAGCGAGTTTTGATTTAAAATAATTTAAGTTATACTCCAAAGCCTCGAGGTTTATTTCGAGTCGGGTTTGGTGTTTTTTTTCTTGAAGTTTACTGCTTATTTGTTCAAATGTAAATTCTCTTGCACCTTTTGTTAATATAGCTTCATTTTTAAAATCTGTTTTATTAAAATTTTTTAAAAATGTTGTCGTGTCGGGGAAAAAATTGGTTTGCGAAATTTTATTAAAATAATGTTTCCTATTTGATAATTCAACACCTATACCTGTAAATTTAGTTATACCTGCTTCGTAAATCATTTTTGCTACTTGTTTGTAGAGTTGGTCTTTATGTTTACGACATTGTTTTATATCGGAAAGTATCAGGCTTTTATTTTTTTGCGTAGTTTGATTTTTCAATAAATCTAATGCTATCGATAAAGCATTTACATCGGAATTGTAGGCATCATTTATTATGGTACAATTGTTTATACCTTTTATTTGTTCGAGCCGCATTTCTATATTAGGTAAGCTGGTTAGTGCGCTTGTATCTATTTGATTATAAGCGTTTTGTGAAAATATGTATGCCAAGCAATGTCCAATATTTATTTTAGCAGCTTTATCTTTTTGAGTTATATGAAATTGAAATTTTCGGTTGTCGTATTCGAGTTCCAAAGCTGTGCCTTTATTGTCGGGTTTGAATATAATAATAAGATTATCGCTTGTATTTTTACCCCAAGTAAAAAGTTTTGTATTGGGCAGTTCTGTTTTTATTTGTTTCAATGTTTCAATATCGTCGCTGTTGCAAATAAGTAACTTTGCATTTTTAAAAAGTTTGAGCTTTTCAGATAATTTTTGCTTTGGGCTAATAAAATTTTCTCGGTGGGCATCACCTTGTCCCGTAAAAATTCCTATGTCGGGTTTTATTATTCGTTCAAGTTTTTCCATTTCATTGGGCATAGAAATACCTGCTTCAATTATGGCAGTGTCGTAGTTGTTATTCAACAGAAGTAATGATAGCGGCACACCTATTTGCGAGTTATAACTTTTGGGACTCCTTATAATTTCTTGATTGAATTTCAGTATATGAAACAACCATTCTTTTACACTTGTTTTTCCGTTGCTGCCTGTTATGCTTACAAGTTTTCCGTTGAATTTATTTCTTTCGTGTTCAGCAATTTTGTGCAATGCCTCAAGAGTATTTTCACACAGAATAAATGCAGCATCTTTAAGTTTTTTGTATTCATTACGAAATTCAGAAACTATAAAAACACGAAGCTCTTTTTGGTATAATTCCGTTACGTGGTCATGTCCGTTGTGACGTTGTCCTACAAGTGCTATAAATGCTTTATTATTTCCCGTATGATAATTTCGACTATCGGTAAGTATACTTGTTATTTGTAAATTTTCTGCACCTTTCAATTCGGCTTTTAGTATGTTTTTCAGTTGTAAACTTGTGTATTTTTGCATGATAAATTCTTCGGAAAAATATTAGACAACAAATTTATTATTAATTATAAAAAAATCTAACTTAATTTGTTGTCTATACTTTACAGTTTATTATATAAATTTGCATACTGAATAAAATTTTTATTGTTTGTAGCGGTATGAAGACAGGAGACGGAGGACGGAAGACCGAAGATGAAAGATGAGAGGTGGAAGACAATTTTTTTCTTCTAACTTTTAACTAAAAATATAAACAGATGAAAACGAGAATTTCTTTAATTATTATTTTTACGGGCTTGCTTGCATTGAGCATGGGCGGTGGTTGTAAAAAAAAGGAAACCCCGCGCCCCGACAAACCCGAGCTTCCTGAAGCAGGGCATAATGAAATTATTTCGCATAAAGCATACACTTTGTCTTACAGCGAAAAATACGAGCAGGCGGAGTGGGTTGCTTATTCACTGACAAGTGAACAGGCTGCATCAAAGGAATACGACCGTACAAATGATTTCAGAGAAGACCCACAGGTAAGTACCGGAAGCGCAACCAAAGCAGATTACTCAGGCTCAGGCTTCGACCGAGGGCATTTAATGCCGGCGGGCGACTGTAGATGGGATGCAGATGCTATGTCGGAGAGTTTTTACATGAGCAATATGTCGCCGCAAAACCCGCAATTCAACAGGCAAAGGTGGCGCTACTTAGAAATGCAGGTACGTCGTTGGGCGCAGGATTATGGCGGTTTGTACGTGGTTACGGCAGGCGTTCTGGAAGACGATTTGCCCGTGATAGGATATAATGAAGTAGCAGTTCCGAAATTTTATTACAAAGTAATTACAGATATGGATTTTACCAAAGGGATAGCATTTTTAATGCCAAATAAAAATTTGAATAACTCTCGCATACAAGATTATTTTACTACAATAGATGAGGTTGAGATGCGTACAGGTATTAATTTTTTTCCGTGGCTGTCTGCCGAAGACGAAATGAAAATAGAAAGCACAACAGATACTTCATTATGGAAATTTAATTATTATTAGAAAGCGTTATGAATATATTGATAAGCGGAGGTTCGGGATTAATTGGGAAATACATTATAGCTCAACTTGAAAAAAAAGGCTACAAAACAGCTGTATTGAGTAGGCAAAAATCGGTGCCGGGTTATAAAACTTTTTGGTGGGATGTTGAAAACAGACAAATAGATGACGATGCAATCAGGTTTGCCGATGCAATTATTAACCTAACCGGTACACCTATTGCCGGTAAACATTGGTCGCTTGAACAAAAACGAAAAATATTAAACTCCAGAGTATTATCCAATCAACTACTGCTCAATACCGTTGAGCGTTTACAAAAACCGCTATCGGTATTTATATCTGCTTCTGCCATAGGTTATTACGGAAGTGTAACACGTTCCGAGCCCTTTACGGAAAATGATGCTGTTGGAGCTGATTTTTTGGGACAAACATGCGATTTGTGGGAAAAATCAGCCGACCTATTTTCGCAAATAAATATTAGAACCGTAAAATTACGATTGGGTGTGGTGCTGGCAAAAAACGGAGGAATGTTAAAAGCTGTTTTACCTGTTTTTAGAAAAAATATGGGAACACCTTTAGGCAGCGGAAAACAATTTCTGCCGTGGATACACGTGAAAGATGCAGCCGGTATATTTGTACATGCTTTGGAAAATGGCAAAATGCAAGGTGTTTATAATGTTGTATCGCCCAATCCTGTAACGAATAAAGAATTTACAAAGACATTGAATAATTTGTTGGGGAAAAAACAATTTTTGCCGAGAGTGCCGGGTTTTGTTTTAAAAATAACTCATGGCGAACTTGCCGCTTTAATTTTGGAAGGCACACCCGTTGCCGCCGATAAAATTTTGTCTACAGGTTTTAAATTTAGATTTATAAATTTAGAAAATGCACTTAAAAGTATAGTATAACCCGACTGCGTTTTTATAACAGTCGGGTTTGAATGTAAATAACTCAGAGTTAGTAATTTTTATAGTAACCTCTATTTATTTTTCTTTCTAAATGTATTTATAAAATCTCTGTGAGATTTGGTCAAACTTAAGGCATGGTTTAAAATATTTTTCGTTTCACCTATCAGATTGAAGTATAAAATACTGTTTCGCGTACCTACCTGTTTGTTTTTTATACGTTTCACCTGCATTTTGTGTAAAGACTGAATTTTATTTAAAATAGCTTCTTGTTTTCCTTTAATTTTCTCAAAATTGCTAAAATCTTTTTGAGATATAGCAGTGATAATTAAATTCATGAACTTAGTATTTTCCGTAGCTAAATTATTTAATTCGGTATACTGCTCTGTTAAAAATGCTTTGTGCTGATTTGCAACATGTTCTTGTATTGGTTTAACTACGTAATGAAGTGAATTGGCTACCTCCCTTAAAAAGTCCAACACCTGTACATAGAACGGCGACGAATCCGAACATTTAGATTCTAATTCTTGTACCGTAATAAATAAATTATCTTTAAGATGTTTGCTGCGTTTGTTTATAACAGCTTCTTTCATCTCTAAGTTTTTTAATTCTTTTCTGTTATTATCTGCAAAAGCCTTCATAGTAGCTTCAAATAATTCCGCTTCTGAACTAAGTAAGTTTATTACATTATTATTTGAATTTGTAAAAATATCCCCCGTAGCTCTTTTTTCTGTTTGCTTTTCTTCTTTTTCTTTTTTCTCTCTTTTGTTTACAATAAATTGACTTCTAACCAAAGATACACCGGCAAGCATAAGCAGTACCAATGCAGCAACTAAACCGCCCCAATTTATTATGTTGGCAAAAATAAATGCTGCCGTAAAAGCTACCAATGCCGTTATAAACCAACCCGAAATTACTATTAATACACCACTTACGCGATAAACTGCACTTTCGCGTCCCCAAGCTTTGTCTGCCAATGAGCTGCCCATGGCAACCATGAAAGTAACATAGGTGGTAGACAAAGGCAGTTTCATAGAAGTTCCCAGCGAAATTAAAATACCTGCTACCATAAGGTTTACAGCGGCTCGAATAAGGTCGAATGATTGAGATTTTGATTGTTCCTCTTCGGGAAGTTCAAAGCGTGCTTCTATTTTTTTTAATATACTCATAGGTACTACTTTGTATATTAAATTTGATATACCTATGGTGGAACGAACAATTGCTCTTGCTGCTGTATTGGCTTCAAAACGTTCTTGTCCGCTTTTTTGGCGACTTAGGTCTATGGACGTTTGGGTTACTTTTTTTGCTTTTTTTGAAAGCCATAAAGTAATTACCATTATAGAACCTGCTGCCAGCAGATAAAGCGTTCCGGTAGGTACTTTTTTCGATAAAGCGGTCATCATAAATTCATCATGAGGCACACCCGAAGCTGCCCATGCTTTGTACGACGACAAACCCGCCAAAGGTACACCTATGAAGTTCACTAAGTCGTTGCCCGCAAAAGCCATTGCTAAAGAAAATGTGCCTACTAATATTATGATTTTCAGAATATTAAACTTTGTGAAAAATTGTAATAAGGCTAATACTATTGCCCAAAAAACAAAGTTAACAAGCAGCAATAGCATTAAATTATTATCAGCCCAATCGTGAAAAAAAGACCCCGGTCCCGCAAATTCAGTTCCTTTAAGTCCTTTTATAAGAATAAAATACACTATTGAAGTAATGGCTATACTGCCCCATAATGCTCCATACTTTTTGTAAGTTGTTTCATATCTGAAAGAAAAAAGTAAGCGAGATAAAAATTGTATCAATGCGCCTACCGAAAAGGCTACTACTACTGATAGCAGTATTCCTGCTATAATTGCAAGAGCTTTTGAACTGTTTATATAGTTACCGAGATGCGCCAAACTTTCGCCTTGCTTATTCATGCTTATAATGGCTACGGCAACGGCTGCACCAAGTAATTCAAATACTATGGATACCGTGGTAGAGGTGGGTAAGCCCATACTGTTGAACAAATCGAGTAAGATTACATCTGTAAGCATCACGGCAAGGAAGATAACCATAATAGCCTCAAAAGTAAATAGTTGCGGATTGAAAATGCCTTTTCGTGCAACCTCCATCATGCCGCTTGAGAATGTTGCACCGAACAAAACACCTGCGCCGGCTATTGCCATGATTATTCTAAAAGGAGCAGCATTTGAGCCTATTGCCGAAACAAGAAAATTCACGGCATCGTTGCTTACGCCAACAATTAAATCGGATATTGCAAGTAAAATCAATATCCCTATCATTATAATAAAAACAGTTTCCATGAGTTTTATTTTTTATGATTTAACTTATTTCAAACTTCCATCCCTAATGTCATGCAAAAGTAAAAATACACAATTAGTAAACTTATATGTTTGCGTTAAAAAATTGTTAAATTATTTTAGGAATGCAAGATTAAGAATATTAACTTTGCGCATTGAGGGGGGGAGAATTGAGAACTTTGAAAATTAATGCACTGAAAGTCAGGTAGTTAAATGGTGTGGTCTTGTGGTAGCATAACTATCTTGTTCTCAATTGGTTATGAAAAAATAATGCACTATTGTAGTGTGCTAAGTTTGCAGTTGTTTGTGTGTAATTTAAGTTGGCTTTTTAACTATTGGTATTGAATAATTTAGGTTTAACAATAAAATGTATTGAATATGAAAATTAGAGATATTTTGGGAGTTATAATTTTTGTTATCACCATATCGGGAATTATATTGCTTTTTTATGCTGCCGATTTTGAAGTTATAAATTATTTAAGGCGTGAGTTTTTCTCATTTGCCATATCGGTTTTTGCTTTGGTGTTGTTTCTTACTTATTTGTTTTATTCTTTTATACTTTCGGGAAAAGAAAAATCTAAGATAAGCAAAGAAAAAGAGAAAGAGATTTTAATTCTGAAAGCTAATGAAAAATACCGTAAAGAGTTTTTTGGTAATGTTTCGCATGAATTAAAAACCCCGCTTTTCAATATACAAGGCTATGTTGCAACTCTTTTAGATAACGAAATAGAGGATGATAAAACAAAACTGAAATTTCTTAAACGAACCGACCGTAATATCAACAGGTTGATTACAATAGTGAACGATTTAGAGATGATTTCAAACATTGAGTCGGGGCAGTTAGATTTAGAATACACTGAATTTAATATAGCCAATCTCATTTCAGAAGTTATGGAAATGCACGAACCCGAAGCACTTAATCGTATGATACACCTTGAGTTTCCTCATAGGGGTTCAAAGTTGGTAGTTAGGGCAGATAGAGATAGAATACAAACAGTTCTTTCAAATCTCTTGTCGAATGCCATAAACTACGGAAACGAAGGCGGAATGGCAAAAGTTGTTTTAAAAGAAAAAGAGAAAACCGTAGGCGTATATGTGATGGATGACGGAATAGGTATATCGCCGGAAGATAGTAAAAGAGTTTTTGAGCGTTTTTACAGGGTAGATAAAAGTCGCTCTAAGGAGTATGGAGGCAGTGGTTTGGGGCTTTCAATAGTAAAACATTTACTCGAACGGCACGGTAAATCTATAAACTTGCGAAGTGAAAAGGATTACGGGTGTAAGTTCTTTTTCGATTTAGATAAAGTGGAGCTTGGAAACTCTTAATAATTGAGAATTGAAAATGAAAAAAAATTCAATGACTTACGTGAGGGCTTTGTTATTTGTAATTCGTAATTTTTAATTTAACAAAGTGTTGTTATAGGTTTATGTAAATTTAAAAATTTGCTTGTGAGAACAAAAATTCTAATAGTGGATGACGATCCTGATATTCTTGAATTTCTTAAATTTAATTTAGAGAAAGAAAATTACAAGGTCTATACTGCAACGAATGGGGAACAAGGGATAAAAAAGGCACAAGAAAAAATTCCGGATTTAATTATATTGGACGTTATGATGCCTAAAATAGGTGGTATAGAGGTTTGTAAAGCAATACGAAAGTTGCCTGATGTTAAGGATACGCTCATTGTATTTTTAACTGCACGCGGCGAAGATTATTCTCAAATTGCAGGTTTTGAAGCCGGTGCAGATGATTATATTGCAAAGCCATTGCGTCCGAAGGTGTTTCTTACGAGGATAAAGGCTCTTATGAAACGTCGTATAAATTACGACAATGCAAACAGCCCGAAACAAATTGTAGCCGGCAAACTTACAATTGATACGGGACATCACAGGGTGTTTTTCGATGGTAAAGAAATTATGTTACCTCAAAAAGAATTTAAACTTATTTCAATATTGGCATCACAGCCGGGTAAAGTTTTCACTCGCGAAGAAATTTATGCGGGAATTTGGGGCAATGATATTGTTGTGGGCGACAGAACAATTGATGTTTACATAAGAAAGCTGAGAAAAAAAATACAGGGCAAACATATTGAAACTATTAAATGTGTAGGGTATCGCTACGTTGTGGACAGTTAGAGCACTAGCTTTTCAGAGGTTTATGTTTCTCCAACAGCTGTTGGAGAAATTATAATTATGGTGTATTTTTGAAAACTCCAACAACTGTTGGAGAAACTAAAATAATATATTGGATGATTGATAGCAAAACATATAAACCGTTATTAAACAATATTGTTGAGAAAATCAATATTGCACGAATCAATGCAAGCAGAGCAATTAACTATTCAGCAATACAATTGAATTATGAAATCGGTGAATTGATTGTTCTAAAACAAGAGAAATATGGTTGGGGAAAGTCTGTGGTTGAAAAATTATCAAAAGA
>PDWJ01004660.1_pt1 | contig 11913 bp, 11 predicted proteins | sample 1430881 | NCBI WGS metagenome assembly PDWJ01 (sample SAMN01162460, study PRJNA174530) | Oral metagenome, whole genome shotgun sequencing project. | biome: Marine environment; feature: Marine mammal; material: Swab sample of the gingival sulcus; isolation source: swab sample of gingival sulcus... | reverse complement strand
GGCGACCACCGAATGGTGGTCAGTAGATCTTTTTAACATACCGCTTTGAGCGGTTCACAATTATAAAGCCACCGGTTTTACCGGTGGATACTTACTTGATAATGCCATTTAATTCCGCAGACATTTTTACGGCGTCTTCGTTTTTTGCGTTTTTTAGAGAGCTCTCAACATTGTTGAGTAAAAGTTGTAATTTCTTTCTGTCATCTTCGGATATCTCTTTACGATATTTTTTGTTGGCATGCTTGAAAATGAGACGGTGTTCGTCCTTATTGGCTTGATTTGTAATGAGACTTGTTCCGCATGGGGATAATATGTAGTTCATTACTATAACTCCTTATTTGTGGCTGGATTTAAGAAGAAAGTGTAACTATTTTATCTATGAAAATAAAATTATATTTATAACTATATCTGCTGTGATTGCCAATAAATAAAATATGGTCAGTGGTGCTGGTTATTTTCTATATTTCCTCCTTGATTCCTGTTCGGTAGATGTGGTTTTTAAGAAGATATTTCCAGAAAATATTTATGTTTTGCGGAGACATTTTGTATTTTCTGGATGTTTTCTTCGATGGTCTGAAAAACATCTATTTCTTTTGCATCGTCTGGATCAATTTTAATGTATAGGGACTCTTCTTTACCGCTTTGGACATCACGAAGATTCTGAGAAAACTCTTCTGTTGCCAGAAAAGAAAGCTCATAACGTCCTTTTTTATATGTGTTTCCCCAAAAAACCAAGTATTTCAGAGCGGGAGCAGTGCATTCGGCGAATGGTTTGAATCAGGCGGATTTCTTTTTCGTTATGGCAGATCATAATAGGAATACCTTTTTTTAAGTTTCTATTATCCAAGAGATTCTTTCTGATAAAAAAGGGTGAGAAAGCCTGTGATGATGGTAACCTTATCAAGCTATTCTATAGTGTTGTTGAACCAATTTATGAAATCCATAAGAGCCTCCTTTATGGTGTGGATATTTTTTTTGCTGTGTATTGTTCGAGTCTGGCATTGGCCTTTTTCATTTCCTGGGCGGAGAGTTCCCGGCCACGAAGATGTTCCGGGAGGTTCAGGGTCAGGTGGTAATAGCTGGCTCCCCGGTCACAGATCTGGGCAACAAGATGAATGGGCAGGGTGCCAAGCACGGTATCGCCGGCTTGCACTTCATCTATATTGAAATGCGAGGTAACCTGATCAACGGAAAAACCTGCATTTTTAGCCCAGTCTTTAGCCCCCTGATGGCGGGAGATGAAGTAGGTTGTCATATCTCTCTTTTATTTGTGTTCTTTTCCTTGATAGCCTTGAGCTTCTTTGCCACTTCTCTGGGCCGCGGTTTTTTGAATTTGAATTTTCCTTTTCCTGTTGTTTGGTCTGGATTCTCGTAAATCCCTGGGTATAGTGAATTTAATAAATTTTTAAATAGATCGAAAACTTCGGGGTTATATTTCTCTTCCAAAATTTTGAGCCAGCGTTCGGCGGGACTCTCTTGCCCGACTTGTGCCGGGTTTACAAAAATGCCTCTTCCTGCATTCCATTGATATTCTTGCTGTTCTGTTAAAAACTGGACTACAAGGGTGCTTTTTCCTTTTAAGGATTGTTGAAAAGCTTTTTCCTGCTGCTTTTTCTCGTACTCCTGTTGCTGTTTCTGTTGTCGCAGGGTGATAATGTTTTGTAATTTTTCCTGATCCTTGTCAGCACGGCTCATTGCACCATAGCCAGTGGCGGTTTTTGCTCCTGCACCCAGATATTCCAGGGCCTTATCCAGACAGGTGAAGACCTCTTTTATAGTGATATCCTGTTTTGTTCTTGGAGCGATGCTAAACAGCAATGCGGCGTCGTGTACGGCAAGAAAGGGGATCGGGGTGGGATCATGCCAGTCTGCGGGAATTTTGTCGCCATCTTTTGTTATATCCGTTATTTCACCGCCTTTTGCATACCAGTTGCCCATATGAGGTGTCATAATATCTATGCCAAGCTGTGGTGCCCGTATCGGAATGGCATCAAAAAAGATCAGTTCTCCGGTCTGATTCTCTCGGTCGCATTTTCCTGGATTTTTGTCTTCGCTGCCAAACCAGTGGTACAGGAGTTGTTTTTTTTCCAGGTTGTTTCCTGCAAAATATCGTTCGATCAGGCTGCGTAGCAATCCTTTGACCTGGCTGCCCGGAAGGTAGGGGACGCCCAGGGTGTAATGCCATAAAAAGCCATTTTCTACAGGATGGCTGTTTCCGATGCCGGTGACCAGATGGCCGTTGAGGCCATAGACCTGTGCGTGGCCATTTAAGGTTTTTGTGAGAGCAAGTTGACGGAGTGCTGTATTTTGCAGGTGGTTGCTGTCTCCACAGAGGCCGGTAAATTTTTGCAGAAAATTCTTTTTGGCATCACTGTCTGGAGTGACTTCACCTTTGGCCAGATTCTTGGGACTGAGGGGGTATGCATCAAAAAAACGCTCAAAAGAGAGGCCCTTATTGTAATCTTTGTTGGGGAGGCTATGGCTTGCTGAATCGTATATTGGCAGTCCCATTGTTATACCTCTTGCTGTTGGTTGCTTGGTTCGTTTCTGCAATAGGCGCGGCTGAACTTTTTTACCCAGAGCAATAAGGCCTGGGACTCTGCCTGGGCCATACGGTAGGTAGTTATGTCGGCACTGGTTATTCCGCTGAGTAAATCGTTGTGATCGCCAAAGAGTGAAATCTCTTTGCAGAGCCAGGCTGAGAGCAGATCGTACATCTTTTTATGGATGCCTCCTTTGGCTAGATAAAAGGCAGCGGTCTGGCCCAGACCATTCATCTGGATCATTGCCGGAATCTCGTTGGCCCGGCTGAGCCATTCCTTATACTCTGGATGAGGGATGGTCTTGATTGTTTTTAATGCGTATGCTGCCCGTTGCTGGTCAATGCTCTGTATGGCCATCTTAGTTCTCCTCTGCAAATTTTACGCTGCACCATCCCATTCCTACGGTTTCATTGCCTCCAATTTGAAGCCATTGTTCGTGTTCTATGGCAAAAAGGTTTCGGAATTCTTTCATTATTTCCTCAGGTTCCTTTCCGTTTTCTTTTCGTTCTTTGTCTGCGGCAATTCCTGCATAGAAAAGTGTGTCTGCCGGGAGACTTTCTTCGTACCAGAGAGCCCCTGGAACGGTGGTCTTTGTCTCTGTATCGATGGCAACATGAGGCGTCACCGGCAGGGTATAGCTGGCCAGATAGGCAAAATTATTATCACTGACGATCCCCAGTTGGTTTCGTAGCATCGTGTCGCAGTTCTCATAGTCTATTGCGGTGGCAAAACAGGAAATCCATGCGTCGAGGTCATGTTTTTTTCCATGAAATCGATATTCTTCGAGATAAAGAGGGGCATCATTGGTTGCGATAAGAATTTCCTGCTCGCCAACATCGGGGACAGGGAGAGGGCAGTGTGTACCAAAGCGTTTTCTATCGGCCTTATAACGGCGCAATATCGCCGGGCAGGTGATCCAGCGGAACTGCCCGGTCAGTGAACGTATTGGTAATAGCAGGAGACGGGCATCGCTGATCAGGAGTGCCCCGGCGTTACTTTCATCTTTTTCACCTTTTTTACCAAAGAGCCGCGCAATGCTTTCTGCTGTTGCGTTGCTTCGGGTCTCGGCATGGGCCCGCAGGGCACCTTTCATACTGCTGCCAAAGATGCAGGGATAGCCGGTGTGGGATTCCCGCTGTATGGGAAGGTCAATAACGCTGTCATGTTGGCCGCTTCCTGCGTGCAGTGAGGTCTGGGTATGGAGGGTTATCAATGTTGTTTTCATAGCAATATCCTTTTACACTGTTTTTTTAGAATCAAAATCTGCCTGACCAATGAGTATCTGTCCATACCCTAAGGCTCTGTCTTTGCCGTTGCTGAGAAAGGCGCCATGTAATAATTGGAGCGCATTGTCGGGGGCATTTTCTGCAAGATGAAAATACCAGCAGCTTCCGGCCGGGAGAAAGCTGCGTACCGGAAAGGATTGCCGCTTTGCCATATTCCAGCCGCCAATACGCTCTGTCTTGCCGGTGATTGCGCTGATGATTTCAACATCTATTCCGGCGATATTGCCTTGCCATACTGTGGCCTGGCTGGCATCGGTGACTGGCTGGAAACCTCGTGCGGGCAGGGCGGCGGGTTCGTTTTTTATCCAGGGCAGCGGGGTCAGGAGATACATGATCAGCGGCTCTGTACGCGCTGTTGGCTGTGGTGCCGCTGGCAGGTTAAGATGTTCGGCTGTCTCTGTCGGGGCGGTAAAGAGATGGGCCATACGGGCCTCACCGCCCAGACGTATTATTTGTTTTGTGGTGATGTCAAGCGAGCTTGTTTTCGCATCATCCAGCCCATCAAGGCCCATGTAGAGGAGCCACTGCTCGTTGAGTCGGATATGGTTGGTTTGGTAGAGCTTTCCCTCTTCGGTTCGGCGTATCTGGTTATTGCGGCTTATGCCAAGACGAGGATCTTTGTTGCTTATGTCGTTTAAAGAGATGACCTTTTTAGGAGGCTTGCCAGCGAGAACTCTGCTCATATCCCGGGCTGAAATCCACATGCCTTCGTCTTCCAGGGGCTTTTGCCCAGATTCAAAATCGAGTGTTGCCAGGCGCACCGTTCCCAGGTCAGATGCGGTTGGAGAGCCAAGCTGGAAAAAATCATAGCCAGCATCATGCTGCAGTATGTTATCTGGGCATGGAAAATAAAGCTGGTTTTCCTGGGTGTTATACAGCCAGGCTCCTTGGGCTTTCAAATTGGCATAGTCGTCGGCAAACCCGATAAGCTGGGCCAGGGGATGATCTTGAGAAAAATCTTTCCAGGTCGTCTGATGCCGGGCATGGTATTGATTACCGATATGGGAGCGGAGTGCTCCCAGCAGGGTGCTGTTGGGAGGTGGAAACATACTTTCCAGGGCGGTTGCTCCGCTGCCATCCATAGATCGGGATTCCCGGAAAAACCAGCTGTCAATTTGTGCAAAGAAAAAGTGTTTCATGACTGGCCTCCTTCGATACCTTTTTGCGCCAGAAATCGTACCAGAAGTGCCGCATCTGCTGTGATATGGTTGTCTGCCGCCGCATTTTTTGCCTGCTGCATAAGCGGGGTGATAATCTTTTTGGCTTCATCCATCGAGAGTTTTCTGTGGTCAAGGGATTGAAGATAGTCAACGGCCAGCAGATCAATGGCCTGTTTAAAAGTGAAATCTTGCTCTGTGTCGTGATCAGGCGGGGCGTTTTGAAAAAGTGCAAAGCGTTGCCGGATTTTATAGAAGAATTTGCTGGAAAAACTGGAACCATCGGCGGCTGCGGTTTGAAATTGCTGCTGTAGCTCCTGCAGAAAATATCTGTCATTATTTTCGGTGAGTGCCTCATCCCATTTCCTGGCCCATTCTATGCCTAAGGCACCGCCTTTGTAAACCCGAATGGCCAGGGCGTCGCGGCCTGCCCGCTCTTTGGCAATCTGGTCTAGTAACTCATGGGATTCGTGGAGAATATTTTTCAGTGGTGTGGTGATATGAGTGTAGATAATGGCCGCAGAAATGCTGGTTCTCAAGATGTTGGCTGCCTTTTCTTTTTGAAAGCATTTCTCGTAATGGCTGCGGAGAGCCAGAGCACAGGGCAATGCATCTTCGAGGGTTACCAGCGCCAGGACATCGTCGCCTCCAGCATAGATCAGAAAACCATTATGTTTTTTCACCAAATCGGGGACTGCTGCGGTGAATTTTGCCAGGCAGGTGGTTATGACCTGTTGTTTTTCGGGATCACTCATCTGTTTGCCCAGTTCATCGCCATCCATAACCAGCACCGCATAATAGGGCGAAATAGGGCCATATATGCTGGTTAGCTGTTGTAAAGCCCTTTTGACCTCGCGGGCCTTTTCTCTTGCGGAAAAGGTATCAGAATTATCAAGAGCCAATTCGTGGAAGACGTTACCATCAAGTCCTCTATGTTTTTTTTCTGTGCTGGCTTTTTCGATACAGGCCAGAGCAGTGTCTTGTTCTGGAAGGCCTCCAAGAGATTTTGCTGCGGTAAAAAAGGTTTTGAAAATCTCGTTATGTTTTTCGTGCTCAAGAACTTGGGCAAACCAGGGGGCGGCAGCGAGATAGGCGATGGATGGTACTGCGATATCGATTTGCCAGCCATGAACGAACATCTTTTTGCCAGAAAACTCTATTTGGGTAGAAAAATTGGCGAAATGGTTCAAAAAACGCCGTTTTATATAGCTGATGGCGCAGAGTTGTTCTTTTTTGGAAAAATCATTTTCCCATGTATTACGAAATTTTTCCCAGAATTCCTTTCGGTGGTTGTTATTCTTAGAGGAGACCCCAACGATTCCCGATAATTCCTGCCAGTTGCCCATAAGTGAGCATTTTATTCCGGGTTCGTCGGGAAAATATTGGCTGCGCCAGTTTTTGCGCCTATCGAGGACGCTGTTGTCTTGTTCGTTTGTGGTGAGAACCCAGTTCATATCCCAGAAATGCTCGATCTGCCGCTGCCATATTTCCTCTGTATTCGAGTTTTTTCTTGGGGCTATTTCCTGATAAATTTCTTTTGCGAGATCTTTCCAGGCCTGTTGTACGCCTGCGGTGACGTACTGTGGGGAAAAGTTCTCATCGACCTTTGCCTTAAATCGATTCGGAATGGAGCCTTGAACCGGCGGAGTACAAGGTTTGCCAGCAATCGCATCCAGGAAATTCGGATCTGCTTCGGGGAAGATAATTGTGCCGTTCTGGGCCTGTACCAGGTTCATGGCGACTCCGGACAGCCAGGAAAGTAAAAAGGAACCCGCCCAGAAATCCCGGGTTCGCCGAGCCTGGCCGACAAAGGACTGTACAGGCCCAAGTGTGAAATGGAAGTATTGAGAAGACATTGCCTTTGATCCTTTAAAGAAAATTGAGAAAACCCTGAGTGAGATTATAATCTACTTTTTGATGATTCGGAGAGAAATGAAAAATGGAAGAGGGTAAATGAAGTACTGAGAATCCAAAATTTTCATTGATATCTTCAAAAATGTGAAAGAAGAGTGGGCTGGCACGTCTGCTTTTTCTGTCAACGTTTTGTAGTGGCAGCCCAAAGACTTTTTTCTTAGCGCCTCGCAAACGGCTTGGTTGGCCTCGATACTCTTTGTACTTTTGGCTTAGTTCTTTGTGAGCATCCTCGGCATTTGCAAAGCCTCCTTGGAGGGTAAAATTACTAGAAGTTGTTATCGCTGAATACGGGCAATTTTTAACAATTTTATATTTATTCAATAAGCTGGATGCTTTATTCCTATAAGCTTCATCATTTTGATAGCTGAAAGACTGTTTACCATTTGGAGAATCAAGTTTAAGCAGTTGTAAAGAGCCAAAGGCTCGACGTGATCGGGCTCCCAGGCCACCAAAAAGACCGAGGAATTGTAAGGCATCATTTAGCTTGCTGGAATCCTCATCGCAGCAATTTAAGTGTAATCTAATGGTAAATTCTTTTCCACGGGGGAAACCTTCTCTATGCTCTTGATATGTGCCTTGAGCCCTGTTGCCGCTTTGAGTAATTCCTAGAGCAATATAGTGAGATGGAGATTTACTACTATTAGGAGGCCAATTTTTTACCCGAGTTGTTATCAATGGTTGCTGGATGATTTTGATGCTTACCTGGCCTTGGCCATAAATCTTTTTGTCTTTTTCTGCGCTGCTGCCAAAAAGTATCGCTTCTTTGTGGTGCAGGGTCTGTAACGCCTCTTCATCTCTTTGTTCTTTTTTACGGATTTCTCCCCAGACCATTGCCCGCCACCAAAAACGCAAGGCTCCTTTAAACGATTGAGGTGAGATGGTTGTTGCCTTCTGTTCGGCATCGCCAAGAAACATTGGGCAGGTGATTTTGTAGGTGGCTTCGATAGTTTCTGGAAAACAAAACTTTGGTGTCATACCTTTTCTCCTCAACAAAAGGGGTGGTATTGCAGTAAAAGGGGCGTGGTTTAAATGATATTGTTTTTATATTTGATTTTATTGTTTTTTATTGTGAATCCATTGTGTAATACGTTTTTTCAGATTTTCTGGTTGGATTTCTTTTCCTGAGATCACCGTAATACCCTGTGATGCGGCACGCTGTATGGTTGCTTTGTTGATGGTTCGGGCAGAGAGCAGCCATGTTTCGCCATACAAACCCTGTAAATCATCGGCGATACTGTCTAGTTTGTAGATGGTCTCATTGTCTTGGCCTGTTGCTTTGCCATATTGGCGTGTCTTGCATTCTATAATTAAAAGGCGATTACGCTGTATCGCAACAATATCAAGCTCATTTTTGTTTTTTTTATCCCAGAGAAGTGTTACACCGCATTGTACTTCTTCAATTTTCGCTTCTTGCAGCATCAGATATACATATTCTTCGAGCCAGAAACCGCCGAGATAAGAGGCCGCCTCTGCGGTTTGGAATATAATTTCACGGTCGCCATCATAACGTATAAGACCGTTGTTGGCACATTGAAAGAGTATTTGCTTTTGTGATGGGGTATTGCTTGATTTGAAAAAATGTTTGAGATTTTCAAGGTATTTTACAGGTTTTCTATTAGGCCCGCTGACTGTGTTTAATGCTTTTTGTGCCAGAGCGTTTATCGGACTGAGGAAGCCTTGGTTTTTGTCAGAAAAGAATTTTGCGAGAGCTATGGTTAGCTCTCTACGCTTGTATACGGTCTTTTCCCATGTGGGATTGTCATTATTGCTTTCTTGGGGAAAGACGCCGTAGGCCGTGAGATACTCTTTGATGCTAAGAAGAGAGGGGAGTGTTTTTGAAGGAGCGGATGACGGGGTGATGAAGGTGATTTTTTCGTCTTGGGTATTGATATAAATAATGTTCTGAGAAATTTTTTCGAGAGTATCATAGGCGGCAAGGGCCATGAGCTTGGTGCCACCAGTAAGGTTCAATATCGTCTCTTTTGCCTGCAGTTTTTTGATTTCTAGAGATATCTTTTGAAAATATCTGGAGAGTTTGTTGAAGTCATTATCGGGGGCGAGTTCTTTGGCGATGTGAAAGGTTGGAGCATTGTGTAGATTGTCATCTGTCAGTCGCTGCAAACGTTCTCCAAGGCCTTTGGCTTTTGTATAACTTGTTTCAATGAGAAAAACGGCATCTGGCTTATAGTATTTGATGGCAAGATAGTTGGGGAGAAGTTGATCCGAGAGTATGCAGATATGTAACTTCGTCATTATTTTTTTCTTGAGATTGTTGTTTCAGTAATTACCGATAAAAGATCCGCTGCATTTTTTTGAATGGGGGAGAAAAGATATTCGCTGCGAATTTTTCCGGTATTGTAGAAGAATTATTTTGAGAGCTGGTTGTATCTTCATTGGAAATTTTTTATTTGATAGTTGCAGCGAAAAATTTAAAACGAAAATTGTCTCTTTGTCAATAAGATGATGTTTTTTCAATATGTTTTGATTTTGTAAGAAAGATATGGTGCCGGGCGTTTGTTATGGCATCTGAGGAACTCTTATTGAGAGAGTGTGTTTTGTGAACAGGTCAGTGTTGCAGTTTGACGAGGGTTGCTCCCCAACTTCCCTCTTTTTCATCGCCGAGACGGTAGCCGGAAACATGCTCATTACGATCGAGCAACGCATGGATGGAACGACGTATATTGCCAATTCCCTTGCCGTGAATAATTCGTATTTCCTTAATATCTTTTTGTAAACATTCCTCAATATAGTCAGGAATGAGATATTTGAGATCGTGGGGTGAAAAGGCGTGGAGATCAAGGGTTCCGGTTATTGGAAGAACGATGGCTTCTTCTGGTCCAGTATTATCTTTTGTCATCTGTTTGTTGCGTGAGGATTTTTAGGGCTAAACGGGCTGCGTTTTTTGATGCTCCAGGAGCCCCAAGTTTTTCGCGAACTTTTTGCAGACCTTTTTTCATCAGATTTCGTTGTTCTGTATCGCTCAGCAGCCCATGAAGATGGCTGGCGATACTCTCCGGTGTCACCTCTTGTTGCAGAAGTTCTGGAATGACTTCTTCTGCGGCGATGAGATTGACCAGCGAAAAATAATCCAGCCGTACAAGGCGCCGGGCCAGCCAAAGACTGAGCGGAGAGAGCCGGTAGGTGACAACTGTGGGCACATCAAGCAAGGCCAGTTCCAGGGTCACGGTTCCTGAAGCTGCAACAACTGCAGCACATCGTGCCATCAGGCTATAGCGATCATCTGCGATAATTCGAATATCGAGTTTTTCAGCGTATTTTTCAATATGACATTTTTGGAGTGTTTCTTTGCAAAGAGAAGGTGCCAGAGGAAGTAAAAATTGTATCTTTTCAGAGAACTGTTGTTGCAAGAGCTCTGCTCCGGCAAGAAAATCCGGGAGCAGGGCCATGACCTCCTTTTTTCTGCTTCCAGGTAGTAGACCAACGCAGAGGGCATTTTCTGCAATGTCATGGGTTTTGGCGAGTTCAGAAGTATTTAAGGTGCAGTGCACTGAATCAAGGAGGGGATGGCCGACATAGGTTGCCGCAACACCTCTTTCCCGTAAGAATTGTTCTTCAAATGGCAGAATGACTCCAACGTGCTGAACTCTTTTTGCAATGGTCTTTACTCGACCAGTTCGCCAGGCCCATACTTGAGGACTTATATAGTAAAACACAGGGATATTCAATTTGTTGGCTTTTTTGGCGAGAATCAGATTGAAGTCTGGAAGGTCAATAAGAATGAGGAGATCAGGACGTTTTTGTTGTAAAAAAGTGCCCAAGGTTCTCTGGGCGGTAAAGATTTCACCCAGTTGGGAAAAGACTTCGGATATTCCAACCACTGAGACGCGGGCGGCGTCAAACAGCAGTTCCACTCCTGCTTCGGCCATTGCTGGGCCGCCCATACCGGAAAAACGTAACGATGGCGCCATGTCGCGTAACGCTGCGACGAGTTTTGCCCCATGGAGATCGCCTGAGGCTTCTCCGGTAACTATCATTATTTGTTTTGTATGCAATGGGATCTCGTATATTTTTTGAACACTTCGTTATTTTGGTGTTCTTTAATTTGAGCCATGATTTCAAGGGCGACTTGCAAGGCTTTTCGTCCTTGTCTTCCGGTGACAGCGGGCTCGGTTCGTTTGCGGACATGGCCGAGAAAATGTTCAATCTCTGTTTTTAAGGCATCAGCTTTGGAAAAGAGGTGTACATTACTCGTGGGTTGCTCTGTTATGGGTTGGATGTCTTTGTCAAATGGTGTCACGGTTATTTTGGGTGCTGCAAAATCTATTTCAAGAGAAGACCCTGCCTGCTGGATTCGCATTTCTCTTCGAGTCTCGGGAGCTATTCGACTTACAGTGAGATTCGCTATTGCTCCATTTTCAAAGAGAAGACGAGTTGTCGCAATATCGGTCGTCCCTGTGATTACTGGCATTCCAGCACTCGAGAGAGATTTGAGAGGTGCGTTGACAATGTTAAGAATAATGTCGATATCATGAATCATTAAATCAAGGACAACATCAACATCTACTCCTCGGTTTTTAAACGTTGCTATGCGATGACTCTCAATGAGCATGGGCTCGGTGAGTAAAGGTTTTGCGGCCAATATCGCAGGATTGAATCGTTCCAGGTGGCCAAGTTGCAGAACCCGTTTTTTCTCGTCACTCAGAGTAATAAGCTCATCTGCTTCTGCAAGCGTTACCGTCATTGGTTTTTCAAGAAGGACATCAAGGCCCTCGTTGAGACAGGTTCGCGCCACTTCATGATGTAGACTGGTTGGAACCACGATGGAAACCGCATCAACAAGAGGCAGCATGTCTTGATAATTTGTATAGGCCGTGCAATTGCATTCCCGGGCGACGTTTTCTGCTTGCAAGGCATTGCTATCGCTTACCCCGACGAGATCAACATCTTCTAATAGCGCATATTTCTGGGCATGAAAGCGACCGAGATAGCCTACGCCAATAACTCCGGCTCGAATTTTTTTCATGATAAAAGTCTCTTGTTGATGGCAGTGAA
>PDWJ01004658.1_pt1 | contig 11919 bp, 15 predicted proteins | sample 1430881 | NCBI WGS metagenome assembly PDWJ01 (sample SAMN01162460, study PRJNA174530) | Oral metagenome, whole genome shotgun sequencing project. | biome: Marine environment; feature: Marine mammal; material: Swab sample of the gingival sulcus; isolation source: swab sample of gingival sulcus... | reverse complement strand
CACAAGTACTTGGGTAAGGTCGGCAATTTGCTGTACAGCAATCAAAACGAATTGTTTTTGATCAACGCCAAGTTGCCGACAACGCAGCAAACGCTGCTGCGCTACATTGTCGAACTGTTGTTGATGCAGCAGTTGGTCGATCGCAAAAAATTATTGGCCGACTTTGGCTTGGCCGAATACTGTGAGCTTAAAATTGCCCCGCTGCTGTTTAAAAATTCTTATCCCTATGCCGAATTAACGCAGCAACGACCTAATTTAAAACACCTATTAGTGGTGCTCGACCTAACTATTTTTGTCGTCGAAAAACCGTATAGTCCCTATCAAATCAGTCGACGACAGCAGGCCGACTTTACTGCCGCAGAACAGGCAATTTCGATGATACATACCTTGCAGCAGGATCTGGATCATCGTTATCAGAACGGTTCCATTGGCCGTGTCAACGGGGCTGCCGGACGTGAACCGGTCGTTGTTTCCCGGGAGGCGGGCGCGTTAATCGGCAGGGCGCTCGACTTCTGCAGGCAAAGCAGAGGGGTTTTCGATATTTCCATCGGAGCAATTACCCGGATACCGGAGTATTTTTATGAGGAACCCAGTCGTAGACAAAGGGAGCTTGTAAATTACCAACGTATAGAATTTGATACCGTTTCACGACGGGTATTCCTGCCACGCGAGGGAATGGCTCTTGATCTTGGCGGTTTGGCGAAAGGAACTATTATCGACGCTGCTGTTACCGTACTACGCGAGCAGGGAATCGACAACGGAATTGTCGAAGCTGGCGGCGACTTCTTTTGTTTTGGTGAAAAAACCTGGCGCTGTGGTCTGCAGCATCCCCGCAAAAATGAACTCCTTGGCATTATCGAGGTTCGAAATAAGGCGGTATGCGGATCGGGTGATTATTACCAGTTTGTCGTAACAGATAATGACACAAACAGTATTCGCAAGCATCATATCATAGATATCGAATCCGGAAAATCCGCTCGGAAAAGCATCGCGGTAACCACCGTGGCGACAACCACCGAACTGGCTGACGCACTGGCGACAACATTGATGATTATGGGGCCTGACGACGGACGTGACTTTCTGCAACAGTTTTACCCTGAGGCTGCCGCACTCTGGGTGCTGCCGGATTTGAGTACAGTCGCAACGCCAAATTTTCCGCCCCTGTTGCCAGCAAAATAATAACCCAAATTTTCCAGAATAATACGATTTTTCAAGGAATTGTGACAAAACTTCTCCACAAATACCTGAGCAGCCTTTTTTAAAAAAATTTAGGTAGACAAAAAAAGGGTTGCAAAACCTTCTAAAAATGAACATATTAGCACTTGTTCATATGTTAATTTTTTACAATATACAGAGGAACGTCTGTGTTGGATAAACTCAGGGTAGTCTCATTCCAACTCCGGACTTTTGGCAGGCACAGATTATAAAATTAGAAAAGAAGAAAAGTGCGTATACTCTTTTTCCAAGTTCTACACCAGGGTGTAAAACATACACGAGCATTATACTCTTTTATAAACAGGACTGACAGACGATGAAGATAGGCGAAACTCTCATAGAAATAGTGCTGACATACTGGGAAATCATGCTGGCTTCTTCAGCATTCATTCTCTTTGGATTTTTTGTGGCGGGATTATTAAAAGGTTTTATTCCCTCCGATTTTATCCAGAAACATCTCGGGACAAAGAGCCGGGCAGGAATTGTAAAAGCGGCTCTTTTGGGTGTTCCCATACCCTTGTGAAGCTGCGGGGTTATCCCTGCTGCCGCTGGACTGCGGCAACAGAAAGCAAGCAAGGGAGCAGTTGCCTCGTTTATGATTTCCACCCCGGAAACCGGAGTAGACTCGATTGCAATCACCTGGGCGTTGCTTGATCCTGTTATGACGATCATTCGGCCTGTAGCCGCTTTTTTTACCGCGTCTCTCACAGGATTTGCAATCAACATATTTGACCATGGCAGTGAACAAAAGGATGAGCAGCAAATACCTGTTTATGACACCGTACTGCCAATGGCAACGGTGAACGAGGACGCCTGCTGCTCAAGCAGTCATTCACACCATTCACATGGGACAGGAAAAGAGAAGCTCTTCACTAAAATAGTGAATAATATAAAAACAGGTATGTCTTTTTCCTTTGGCGATCTGCTAAGCGATATAGGGCCCTGGCTACTTTTTGGAGTTGGCCTGGCTGCAATAATTTCCGTATTTTTATCACCGGAATTCATCCATTCCTATATGGGAAGTGGTTTTCTTTCCATGCTGATTATGCTTTTCCTGGCAACCCCTCTATATGTATGTGCAACCGCCTCAACACCCATCGCCGCTGCCCTGGCACTCAAAGGACTCTCACCTGGTGCTGCTCTGGTTTTCCTCTTGGCAGGCCCTGCCACCAACATCGCCACAATTACTGTGGTTGCAAAACTTCTGGGGAAAAAAGTGGCTTCCATCTATGTTGTTGCCATAATGTGTTTTTCTCTGCTGCTGGGCATGATAGTTAACTGGCTTTATTTCAGCATGGGGCTAAGCATATCAAACTGGGTTCAACAGGATAGTCAACAGGCATATGGCATAGTTTACTCAGCATCAGCAGTCATATTGCTGCTGCTCATCGGCAAACCCTGGATAAAAAAACTATCCCTGCGGATATCACACATACAAAGCGCGTCTGAATAAGCTTCTTTCCAGTATTATTTCTGCGGCGGCATGTAAAATCCGTTTTTTTGTTGACTGCTCTTTCATAAGAATATTATTAGAGCAGTCTTTGCTACAGCAGAAAAACGTTCTTTTGTGTTTCAGTCGTATATTTTGCCTTCAATATACCAATTCTTTTCCATAGAAATTATATGTAATGGACAGTATAATTTCAGTCGAAGGTTGCAAAAAGCATACTGTACAAAACTATGGAAAATGAAAGATATTCAATTTCGAAAAGCTAACCATGAAGATTTGAAGATTATTCAGGAAATTGCACGGGATACCATAGACAGATGTTATCGGCTTTTTCTTGGAGATGCACTGGTTGACTGGTTTTTAAGCAGTGGCGGGTCTGACAGGGAACTGGACATGCGCTTACCCAACTGTGATGTTTTGCTTTTGGATTCCTCGATAGCCGGATTTTCGATTTACTTTGAAGATGTGATCCATCTTATAATGGTTGATGCCTTTATTCATGGCAACGGCCTTGGTTCCAAACTTCTGGCACATAGCGAAACTCAGCTTTTCAACATGGGTAACAGAGTGATTCGGGTGGATACCTTTGAGGGAAATCAGCAGGCAGTGCGTTTTTTTCAAAAAAATAACTGGTCAATTGTGCGCAGGATCAAGGATCCAGAAAATGGATTTGTGCGTGTATGCTTTGAAAAACACGCTTCACCCCGATTTTACAGGTAATCAGGCTCATCTGTCTGCCTGCCTCTGTGCAGAGGTGCCAATGGCTAAACGATTGATGAGTGTCGCCTGGTAACCTGCACCAAATCCATTATCAATGTTGACCACCGACACACCTGAAGCACATGAGTTAAGCATAGTCAACAGAGCTGTTATACCATGAAAACTTGCCCCATACCCCACACTTGTTGGTACAGCAATAACAGGACAGGACACCATACCTCCGACCACACTGGCCAAAGCACCTTCCATGCCAGCAATTACCACCGCGACATTAGCCTTATAAAGGTCTTCACAGCAGTCCAGCAGACGATGAATTCCGGCAACCCCCACATCATAGGTGCGTGTAACGTAACCACCGAGTACCTGAGCTGTAATACAGGCTTCTTCGGCCACGGGAATATCACTTGTTCCTGCACAAACAACCGCGATATGTCCTTTCCCTACAACCGACTCAGGGTTAAAAACAACTATTCGGGCTTCTTCGTAATAGGTTGAGTCTGGGAACTCTGTTCTAATATCCCGATACACCTCCTGAGACATCCGTGTACCAATAATATTTGTATGCGTCTCGATCATTTGCAAGACAATCCCGGTAATCTGCCTAATACTCTTCCCCTCACAGTAGATAACTTCAGGGACACCCGTTCTCAAGCCTCTGTGGTTATCAATCCGTGCATAGGAAAGATTTTTATACGGGAGATGTTTCAGCTCTTTCATTGCTGCGTCTAAACTCATCTCTCCAGACTGAACCCTGAATAAAATATCTTTTATATGGAGGATGTCCATGTTTTATCATCATTATTTTGAATTTCATTCAAACTGCCCGTTTGATACCCTGCCAAGTCTACAGTCACATAGATATACCCCAGTTTTTTCAAATAGGTAACTATTCTTTCCCTGAATTGAGGTTCGACACACCCTGCAAGAGCGTTGACAGGTAACTCAATTCGAGCCAAGACTCCATGACTACGAATACGTACAACTGATAAACCAAGATCGCGCAAGAATGTCTCACCTTTCTCTATACGCTCCAGTTCAATCCTATCTATCCTCGTTCCATGGGGGATACGCGTCAGCAAACAACCGGTGGCAGGTTTGTTCCATGTGGGCAGTTTCAACGCTTCTGAAAGATCCCTGATGTCCTGTTTGGTCAGACCAATATCGAGCATGGGACTACGAATACCCAACTCCTTTATAGCTTTAAATCCAGGACGATAATCATCCAGATCATCACGGTTACTCCCGTCTATAACAGTATCGTAACCGTGTTCTTCAGCGATCTGTTTCAATTTTTTGAAAAGAAGTTGTTTACAAAGATAGCATCTATCAGGAGGATTGTTCCTGATAGCATTATGAATCGGGACTTCGACCATCTGATGTAAAACACCAATCTGTCTGGTCAACGTTTTTGCCGCCACGAATTCAGACTTTGGAAGATAGGGCGTAACAAGGGTAACAGCAAGCACGTTATCTCCCCCCAAAGCCTCTTTTGTACAATAAACGAGCAAAGAGCTATCCACACCTCCAGAAAAGGCAAGTACAACTCGTCCCATATGACCTAATTCTGCCATCAGTGCATTGTACTTTTTCTTTTGAATGTCTGTAAGGACCATTGTTACCCTTTTAAACTATAACTCTCTGTTAATGCGATACCGGCAGATATATGAGTCGTCTTATCACACTGGAAGGCAAGAAGCAAATCCTCTTCAAGAAAGCGACTTGTCTCTCCTTGCAAATGTTTTCTTTAAGATTACATCGCCGCAATCAGTGGCACCGTCGCTTCCTGAAAGTCAGGTGAGGTTTTTGATGCTGCACCAATAAAAGATGTTGCCTGGATGAAGGAGAAGGGAGATACCCTTTACAATGTGACAGATGAGCAGAAAACAACATGGGTTGTTCAGTATGCTGCTCATGGGTACAGCACTATGGGATACGTTCTCGCCTCCATCCAACTCACGATGGCCCTTACTGACTTTGCCATACATCTACCATAGCGCCTGTGCCCGTAATTGCTGCCATTACCGTTATCTGTTCTGTCCGGCTGCGTAATCGAAACCCTGCCTCTTGTTTTCATTACTGTACCCATCTTTGCATCTGTAGTCGAGTCGCTGGGATTTGATCTGGTTGGGAGTAATCGTTGTGGTTATTTCAGAGATTGGTTACACCACCCGTTGGCATCAATATCTACATTATTGAGAAAATCTTTCCGTTCCTGCAGGTCGATTTTGTCCGTCTTTGTTACCTTGATAACATTTTTGGGACTATCTTTGCCTCAGCTGTTGCGGTAACCAGATGAAAATGCCGGCTAATTGTTGGTATTGCTGGAAACCTCAGGATGTATACCTGCGATTTCCACCATGGTTTCCAGACGAATAAGTCTCTCGTTGATCTGCCGAACATCTTGATCAATACGCTCAATCTTCGCCATGAGGTTTCCCACCCGTTCATTGAGAAGAATACCCGCTTTCAATGCATCCAGAACCTTATCACTGACGCCCATTACCCATCCTCGAGTAAAGCATGTGTTTCGTCAAGACGTTTCTCCAAGGTGTTTATTTTTTTTACAAGGTCTTGAGTTGTCTGTAACATGGTGTCAGCTAAAGCTTCCAGGAGAACTTCATCCTCTGAGGGTCCCTTAAAAGCTTCCACAGCCTCCCGCACCACCCTTGCAAAAGAAATATTTCTTTCTTTGGCAATACTATCCACCTTGTCTATCATACTTGGTGGCATCATGATTGGCTTTCGCTGCATTGTCTGATGTTGGCTCTGAGTACTCATTGCTTACCTCCCTGAATTGCATGTATTTCCTCGTGCAATGATAGCACATGTGCAACACATGTGCAACTTTTCAGCACAACACTTTAATAAAAGTTATATTGACATATTCCTTGAAAAGAGATATTACAAAAATTGATTTTTAGCTGCACCTAATATAGTTTTCAAAACATAGGCTTTTACAATGGAGGGGAATTATGAGCCGGTTGCAAAACACAAGTATTTACCTCATTTTTCTAATAATGCTTGTTCTATTTTTGTCTGTTCCGATAGTTGGTATGGCAAATCAGAATGCTGATGCGAAGAAAAAAGTACCAGGTAGAGCAAAAATCAAGCCTGTGGGTGTTGTCAATTCCTCAAATGGCGGTGTCTATAAGAAAGGTGATTTTGGCGTGATATTTAAATATATCACCTTTGATATGGATGAACTCTATGACGGATCTGATTCGATCGATATGACCAGACCGAAAAAGGGGAAAGCCATATCAGGAAAAAACGTGAACATGGCCAACCTCACCCTCCGTTACGGGATAATGGATAAGCTGGACGCCAGAATTATCGTTCCCTACCTCGATAAAGAGCTGGAGAGAATGTCCGCGAAAAAGGATTTCACCGACAGTAATTCAGGCATTGGTGATGTTAAACTGATAAGCCGCTACAGTATTTTTTCGCAGAAGAGAAAAGACCCCTTTAACCTTGCCATGGGACTTGGTGTCAAATTCCCCACAGGGTCGACAGATGAAAAAGATTCTTCGGGGAAAACTCCAGGCTTTATCCAGACTGGTTCCGGTTCCTGGGATCCCATCATAGAGGTGGGAGCACATAAGGTAAAGGGACGACAGTGGTTTTCCACCTACTTTATGTACCAGCTGACCACAGAGGGGGAACTCGGCAAGATGGATTTTGAAAAAGGAGATCTCTTCAAATACAACTTTGGCTACGGATATGCCGTTTCAAAATTATTTGACCTTCAGTTAGAACTTAACGGTAATGTCCAGGGAAAAGCGGAGAAGAACGGGATGGAACTGCAAAACAGCGGTGGCCATATTGTTTACATAACCCCGGGAATCCATGTGAAGTTTAACAGAAAGATCCATTTTGACATTGGCGTCGCACTGCCTGCCTACCGTGATCTGAACGGAAAACAGGTTTCAGAGGACTACCGTCTGGTAACAAAACTCGCCTGCAAATTTTAAGTTGAAAACTAAAAAGTGAGAAATACCATGAAAACGAAAAATACCTTGAAACGTCTGACACTGTCTTTATGTGCACTGGTGCTTCTTACATCAGTTATATTACCAGGAAAAGACAGTCTTGCCAATATGAAAGCTCCACCGCCGGAGGTTGCTGGCGACATCATCATTGTTGGAGACAGGGTTGTCGATATTGCCTATAACCTGGGTGTATTACCCAAGGCCATGTCAGTTCGAGGATCTATGTGGAAAATGGCAAAAAAACTCAAGACATCCTCACAGATTCTCGGCTGCCCGAATTATATCACCAAAAATGAAGATGTCGTCCCCAAGGCTATAAAAAAATTTGGTATAAAGCGTTTGATCATCGAAAAAAACGCGTCATATTGCCTCTATAAACCAAAAGTGAATCCCACAAAGATTATCCCCCTCATAGAAGCCACAGGGGTAACCATTGAGTATGTTGATTTCTCAAAAGGACTGGAGTCTGCTATTCATCAGACCGCAAAGCTGCTTGGTCGTGAAGATAAGGCAGGTCCTCTCTTTGCCAAATACACAAAAAAAATGGACACAGCTAAAAAGAAATTACCTGCCAACCCCACCGGCGGCAAGGCTGTTATTTTAAATGGTACCTTTCAACCATCCACCGGAAAAATCATGTTGCGCGTCGAAGCTCCCGGAGGCTACTCGGATATGTTTATGCTGGAAAAACTGGGCTATACCAATGCAGGTGATGTTTTTAAACCAGCAGATGGCAAAAGCAGTAAAGGCCACTATCCTGTTAAGAAAACTAAAAACGGTGTAAACCTGAAACCACTGATTGAGGCCAACCCTGATGTGATAATTATCACAGGTGACACCCTAGGCGCCCAGATGGCGCTTTCTGACACCCTGGCCAGACACCCTGAATTTTCTCAAATTTCGGCAGTAAAGAATTTGAAGATTTTCGCTCTTCCCCGATATGTTGACTCTTCCATCCTTGAGTATCCGGGTATGTTGATGAAGTGGACTGCTGCCTTAACCCCGTAACAAACTCCCCTTTCATCAGCGTATTGGCAGTAATTTTACTCTCCTGTTTTTAACTGCCAAGGATTATGAGAAAACCGGCCCGGTTTTCTCATAATCTCCTATCATCCAATTCTTAATCTTTTCTTCTAGAATACGGGGCTGATAAGCTCTATTCTGTTCCTGAACTCTTTGGCGCTATGATACCAGCTGCAAGAAATCGACACTGCTGTTACCCTTGCCTGCCATTATCTCGGCAGCACAGTAATATCAAAAAAGCTTGAGAGGAAGAAACTATTTTCTTCCTCTCAAGCACCCCCTTCCTTGCAATAAAACAGTGTTACTCTTCCTGTTCAACGGTCACCTTTTTACGCCGGTGAAGCTGAACAGGTTTCTTTTCCCTCTTTCGTTCCAGAAAATTCTGATAGAGATCCACAGCAAAAAGCAGTATCAGCACAAAGATAACAATCCACTGCGGGATATAAGGAAAGGCAGAACCATTGACCACCAGATGGGCCACATGGCCGCCTTCAAGCACGAGCACAAAACCAATGAGCAGCAAAACAAAGAGCCCAAGGATCTCAAAGTCCGGATTTTCTGTCATAAACCGTGAAATACTGTTGACAAAGGCAAGCATAATCCCTACCGAGATGAGCACAGAGAGTACCATCACCAGATAGATATCGGTCATCCCCACAACTGTAAGGATGGAATCCACAGAGAAGAGCAGGTTCATCGAGACGATGATAAAGAGTACATGACCAAATTGAGCCGTTGATTTCACCTCCTCTTCAACACCCTTTATCTTATGACGCAACTCTTTAATACCTTTCCAGAAAAGAAAAAGCCCGCCGATAATAAGTATAACTGCCTTGCCACTCAGCCCTCCTTGGATGCTCAGGCCATAAGGAAAAGTCGTGTCAAAATGATAAAAGACGCCTGTTGCATATTTGAGTATAAGACTGATCATGAAAAGCAGAATAATGCGAAAAATCATGGCGAGAAGAAGCCCCCAGACAATCGCCTTTGTACGCTGGTGAACCGGCAGTTTATTGGCAAGAATGGTAATGATGATGAGATTGTCAGCCCCAAGCGCAATCAATATCATGGTCACCGAAAAGAGGTTGAGCCAGAAAGCGGAGGTAAAAAAAATATCAATCATGAATAAATCCTCAGGGTAGTATGATATTGTGGATAAAAAACGGGTTCGGATCAAACAAAAGAAACATTGTACAAGAACTATCTCCTCAACAACACCCCATAGTTGTTAAGCAATCAGATTTTCACAATACCAAAACAGAAAATCTTTCTCAAAAATTTTTAACACACCATTGCTTGCCTATCCCTTTCTCCCCTTATATGCATGGTTTCTTCTCTCTTGAATGCAGTATATTTAACCTTCCTTACAAAAAAAACGGGCAAAAACGTTGACTTTCTCGACGTTAATAAGTACACAAAATATAGGAGAGTATGCATGTCATGTTTGCATGTCGGATATTATTATATCAGAGTAAATTAATGAACGGTTTTTCTTTGTAACAATAAAAAATAAAAAACATTTCTTCTCCCCAATACCGTATGAGGGTACTATGCAAAAACACATTCCTATCAGAAACGTTGTCAGAATCACTGCTATAATCAGCTTCCTCTTTTTCGTAACAGGATGCGGTATTGACAGGCGATATGATGATACTGTCAGACAATATGTGCACAAGACTGATGGATCCTCAAACTCGCCAAATGCTCCTGCCACAAACCGCTATACCCTGGGCCAGCATCACAACGCCACTGCCCATTACAATTACCTGCCTGGAAACAGGCCTGCCCTCCCTGCAAAAGTAATAGCCTCAACCACAGCCACCAATGATTTTCCACCACCTGAAAATCAGATTGATGATAATCTCTACATTCTTGATGCAACCGATATTCTATTTGAGTTTGATAAATCCGTTATCCAGAAGCAATACTATCCAGAGCTCAACAAATGGGCTGCGTTCTTCGTTAATTCACCACATATCACCGCTGAGATTTATGGTCATGCCGATTCAACAGGAACAAATGAATATAACCAGGGTCTTTCTGAAAGAAGGGCACAGGCCATTATGAACTATCTTATAGAAAAGGGTGTGGCTAAAGAGCGTCTCTCAGCTTTTGGCTTTGGTGAAACCAAACCCATCGCTACAAACAGCACCCCGGAAGGCAGACAGAAAAACAGAAGGGTTGAGCTTTATCTGCAAGACTAATCCAAACCAACCGTTTTCCTAAACTCTTGTATGCCGGTGTAACCTTTCTGCAAAACACTGGCATACAAGATACCACATCTTCTACTCTTGCTTCTCCGCCTCAAAGATTGCAAGTCTTTGCACCAGCCGACGCAGCTTCTGTTCCTGTTTGGTGCGTTCAATATCCATACGTAAAATTTTTAAGAGTAAAACACAGATACCAAGTACAATCAAAAGGATGGGAGGATACTGAACTCCCAGAATATTACCCACCTTATCTATTATCCGCGGAAAACAGCCAAAGACAATAATGCCCAGGGCCGTCATAAACCACCACAGTGAATAGCCGGTATGCAGATGACTTTTTCTTACAAGCGAGAGTATGGCTACACCTATGGACAAACCCACCATTGCCGATATTATCTGTATTGACATATTTTACCGATTATCTTTTTTTCTATGCGAGAGACATATGACAAGCGTCATTACCATATATCTGGCAACAAGTCCCCATGAATTAAAAATCCTCGACTTGCCATCACGTCGTTTTTCCATAATAACCTCATGTTCATGGATTTTCATGCCGTTTCGTAATAGATGCAGCAGTACTCCAAGATCCTGATAATCAAACAGTGTGACGTCTGCCTCTGCCACTAGCTTGGCAGCCCTTTTGTTATATACCCGCAGGCCAGAGGTAATATCTTGTAAGGATGTACCTGATAACTTTCTGAAAAGCCACCATGCTATATGACGAGCGACACTTCCCCTTTCCGGGCAGGCACCTACCACAACATCATCGTTATTTGTTTGTAAAGCCTTTACCAGGTGCTGAATTGATTCGGGTTGATGCTGGCCATCTGCATCAATTGTTACGATGAATTGATAGTTCTTCTGACAGCCATATCGAATACCTGTCTGTGCTGCTCCCCAGGCGCCAAGCCTTTCTCTAAGCGGCAACACCGTCACACCTGATGCAAGGGCATCCTGTCGTGTATTATCCGTTGAGGCATCATCAACCACCACGATTTCTGTAAAACCAGAGCAAGACAAACGGTTGAGCAAGTTTCCTATACTTTTTTCTTCATTGAAGGCAGGTATAACCACCAATACCTGCCCCATATTTTCTGCGTTGTCTTCCATACTTTTCATCTAATCTACTTCTTGTCAAACTTCAGTTTTCTTACCTCTTCGAGTTTTTCCCGGCTGAGCGCAAAGTTGGGGTCAATGTTCAAAACATGTAAAAATGCTCTTTCTGCTTCATCATATCTACCTTGAATCATATATAATATGCCAAGATTATTTTGCGGCATAATATTTTTGGGAAATGTCTTGATAGCCT
>PDWJ01004657.1_pt1 | contig 11919 bp, 11 predicted proteins | sample 1430881 | NCBI WGS metagenome assembly PDWJ01 (sample SAMN01162460, study PRJNA174530) | Oral metagenome, whole genome shotgun sequencing project. | biome: Marine environment; feature: Marine mammal; material: Swab sample of the gingival sulcus; isolation source: swab sample of gingival sulcus... | reverse complement strand
GGGGTTTCCGACAAGCTGGTTATCGACATTGACCACGATATCGCCCAGCCGGGTGACAAATACCTGATTTGCAGCGATGGCCTGTTCAAGGATATCACCCTGGATGACATCGCCCAGGCAATGAACCAAATCCCCTTCAAGGCTGCGCAATCATTGATTGAAACCGCACTGGCCAATGAAGCCAACGACAACGTCACCGTGATTGTCGTAGAAGCCGCAACACCGGGAAGCTGAGCACCATGGCCGAAATCAACCAAAACCTGCGTGTGCTGACACAAGCCTATGCCAACGGCAAACTGACCCAGGACCAATATCAGTCCCTGCGCGCCAAGCAATTAAGTGCCATTGAGTTCGGCAAGCCCTTTCCCCCGCTGCCATCGGGTTTGTCCAACGTCAATGTGCCCGATGTAAAAATTGACGCCCCGCAAGGCGGCAACAGCAAGGCACCGGCGATTATCACCATACTGCTGCTCCTGCTGTTGATAGCTGGAGTACTGGCCTTTATCCTGCTGCGCGCAGACAAGCAGCCCGCTGACAGCGCAGCGCCCGCCGCGCCGCAATCCATGGCCGAGCACGCGCAAGCCCTCAGTGACGGCGCGATGAACACCCAACAAATCCAGCAATTTTCCAGCCACTGGGCAGAGCAAAGCGCACAGCAACAAAAGCTGCACCGCAAAGCCCCCTGGTTTGCCCGTCTGCAACAAAGCATTGAGCAGGCCACCAAAAAGACGAGGGGGCAAGCACAAAGCGAGGCACTGCAAACCCTGCGCCAGCAGTTGGCGCTGCCCACAGGCAAAGCACCCGCTCGCCCCAGCCCTGCTCCTGCTCCTGCTCCTGCTCCTGCTCCTGCTCCTGCTCCTGCTCCCGCAGCAAAATCGCTCCCTGCCCCAGAGCCAAGCCCCGTTGCCAAGCCAGTTGCTGCGCCAGTTATCGCTCCAGTTGCAGCACCTGCTGCACCTGCTGCCGCGCCCCAGCCTGCACCTGAACCAAGCCCTGTCGCAGAACCCGCCCCTGCACCTGAGCCGGCAGCAACGCCCGAACCACAAGCCGCTCCTGTAGCCGAGCCGAGCCAGGCACAAACCCCCGCGCCGGTAATTGCAGTTGAACCCGCACCAAAAGCCACGCCCATGGCCGAAGCTGCGCCAACTGGCGCAGCGCCAGAACCGGCGCCAGAGGCAGATATACCCGCCGCACTGCCAACACCAGCGCCCGAACCAGCGCCCGCATCGGTAGCAACGCCTGCGCCAGAATCAGCAGCAAAACCCGTACTCGCGCCGATAGCAGAACCCATACCGGCACCAGAGCCTGACCAAGCCACCCCCGTGGAAGACATCCCCACTACCACGCAACAGGGCTACGACCTCAGCCCCGAGTATGAAAGCGAACCTGAATTTGGCAAGAGCGCCAGAGATGCGCTGTTCAGCGACACCCCGGAATACTGACCCGGTCATTCACGCAAGCGGTGAGCAAGCACTCACCGCTCGCTCAGCACCGCCGTAGCAGACTATCCGCATTCAGCACCAACGCGAGCCACGACCATGATGCACAAAATGCTCCCCCGCCTGCTAGCCACGGACTTCCCCGCCATCCGCCGTGCGCCACTGCAAACCCTGCAGGTCAATCTCGGCTACAAGTGCAATCAAGCCTGCTACCACTGCCATGTCAACGCCAGCCCCCGGCGCCGGGAAATGATGGACGCGGACACCATCGAGCACGTCCTCGCCTTTTTGCGCCGCAGTGGCGCACAAAGCCTGGATCTCACCGGTGGCGCGCCGGAGATGAACCCGCACTTCAAGCACCTGGTCAGCGCCGCCCGCGCTCTGGGCGTGCAAGTGACCGACCGCTGCAATCTGACCATTCTCGAAGAACCGGGCTATGCGGATATGGCCGCCTTTCTCGCCGCACAGCGGGTCGATGTGGTCGCCTCGCTGCCCTGCTATCTGGAAGACAATGTCGATGAACAGCGCGGCGACGGCGTATTTCAGGCCAGCTTGTCCGGCCTGCGCCAGCTCAACGCCCTGGGCTACGGCCAGGCGGGCAGCGGCCTGAGTCTGAATCTGGTCTACAACCCCGTCGGCGCCTTCCTGCCCCCCGCGCAGGCAGAGCTGGAGCGCAGCTACAAAACCGAGCTGCACGCCCGCTACGGCATCCACTTCAACCACCTCTACACCATCACCAATATGCCGATTGCGCGCTTTGGCAGCACCCTGGTGGAAAAGGGCGAGCTCACCAGCTACATGAACCTGCTCAAGGACAACTACAACCCCGCCAGCCTGAAAGAAGTCATGTGCCGCAGCACCCTCAGCATCGACTATCAGGGCTATGTTTACGATTGTGATTTTAACCAGATGCTCGCCATTCCCCTCGGCGCCAGCGATCAGCAGCGCACCCACCTGAGCGAGCTGCACGCCACCGAGCTAAACGGCCAGCCGATTGCGATTGCCGACCACTGCTACGGCTGCACCGCTGGCCAGGGCAGCAGCTGCGGCGGCGCGCTGGCCTGAGCGACCCCGAATGCTCTCGATTATCCTGCCGGTGCTCAACGAAGCGGCGACGCTGGAAGCCCACTTGCAGGCGCTGCAAGTGCTGCGCCGCCGTGGTGTCGAGCTAATCGGCGTAGATGGCGGCAGTCGCGACAACAGTCTGGCACTGCTGCAACAATACTGCGACCGCGCCCTGCACAGCCCGCCGGGGCGCAGCACGCAAATGAACGCCGGCGCCGAATGCGCCAGTGGCGACTGCCTGCTGTTCCTGCACGCCGACACCCGGCTGCCGGCCAATGCGGATAGTCTGCTGGAGCATACTTTACGCCGCGCCGACTGGGGGCGTTTCGACCTGCGCCTCGACAACCCCCGCTGGCCGTACCGTCTTATCGCCCGCCTGATCAACCTGCGCTCGCGCTACAGCTGCGTCGCCACCGGCGATCAGGCGCTGTTCTTCCGCCGCGACTTCTTTCAGCAACTCGGCGGCTATGCCGCCATCCCGCTGATGGAAGATATCGACATCAGCAAACGCGCCAGACGTGCTGGCCGCTACGCGCCGCTGCGCGCGCGGGTCACCACCTCGGCGCGGCGCTGGGAGCAACACGGCATCATCGCAACCGTACTGCTGATGTGGCAGCTGCGCCTGCGCTACTTCCTCGGCCAAAGCCCGCAGCAACTGCACAAGCGCTACTATGGCTGACTACGCCTACCCCGCCGCGCGCATCGCCATCTTTGCCAAGGCACCCGTGCCGGGGCAGGTCAAAACCCGCCTGCAGCCCGCACTCACCGCCGCACAATCCGCCTGCCTGCAAGAGCGCCTGCTGGCGCACAGCATCAACACCGCCCTCGCCAGCCAGCTCGCCCCGGTACAACTGTGGTGCGCCCCGGACACCCGGCACAGCGCCTTTCAGCACTACCGCGAACACGTCCAGCTACTCCCCCAATGCGGCGGCGACTTGGGGCAGCGCATGCAGTACGCCTTCGCCGACAACGCCTGTCCCACCGTACTGATCGGCACCGACTGCCCGGCGCTGCAAGCCCGGCACCTGCACCGCGCCCTGCAAGCCATTGAGCAGCACGCGGTCTGCCTGATTCCCGCCGAGGATGGCGGCTACGTCCTGATTGCCAGCGCCACACAGCCGCGCTGCTTCGCGCATATCAACTGGGGCAGCGAACAGGTGCTCGCGCAGACCCTGGCCGCATTGCGGCAACACCGGCAAAGCGTACAACAACTCCCCGCCCTGGCCGACCTCGACACCGCCGCCGACCTGCGCAAGCTACCCGAAATATGGATCAAAAAACTGCGTATCGAGATGCTGCATCAGCAGCTGGGGGAGTGTTGATTAAGGAAGCTCTGAATAAGTGCTCCCACAGCCTATCCGCATAGCATCAGTGATTGATTTCCCTTCCTCACCCCAGCCCTCTGGCACCCTCGGCAACTGCTCTTTGCTTTGCTCTACTACAGCACATCCTGTACTTATACTTCGGCCTACCTGCATCTGACCCACAAGAATGTGGGAAATATCGCAAGCGTACATGCAGCACTCGCGACCATGCAGTCGTCCCGGAGAGAGGGGGCCTCCGTGCCGTGCTCAGGTTTAATTTGTATGCTGATAATTCAAATAGCACTCCACCCAAACAACACCCCGAACAGTCCCCTCTCCCTCTGGGAGAGGGTTAGGGTGAGGGCGGAAGCAAAGCCGCAAAAGTCAATGACTTATGCCATACGGATAGCTTACCCCTAAGCAAACCCACTGGTAATCGGATAGCGGCGCTCGCGGCCAAAGGCGTAGCGGGTGACCTTGACCCCCGGCGCTGACTGGCGGCGCTTGTATTCATTGCGGTTGACCCGCTGCACGGTATCGCGCACCTGCTCGGCAGCAAAGCCCGCGGCGATAATTTCTTCTGCCGACTGGCACTGCTCCACATAGCGCTGCAATATCTGGTCGAGAATCGCATAGGGCGGCAGGCTGTCCTCGTCTTTCTGGTCGGGCGCCAGCTCTGCCGATGGCGGGCGGGTGATAATGCGCTCGGGAATCATCTCGCCCTCGTCGGACTGGTTGCGCCAGCGACTCAGGGCAAACACCAGGGTTTTGCTCACATCTTTCAGCGGTGCATAGCCGCCGACCATATCGCCGTACAGGGTCGAGTAGCCCACGGCATATTCGGACTTGTTGCCCGTGGTCAGCACCATCAGCCCCTTTTTGTTGGACAGCGCCATCACCATCAGGCCGCGCACTCGCGCCTGGATATTCTCCTCGGTGGTATCCACTGCCGCGCCGCCAAACAAGGGGTTCAGCTCGGCGAGCACCGCCTGATAGCTGCTCTCGATACTGGCGATGTGGTAGCTGACCTTGAAGTTATCGGCAATTTGCGCCGCATCGTGCAGGCTCATCTCGGAGGTATAGCGCGAGGGCAGCATTATCGCCTCGACGCGCTCAGCGCCGAGGGCATCCACGGCAATCGCCAACGTCAGCGCCGAGTCTATCCCCCCCGACAAGCCGATCAGCACGCCGTTAAAACCGTTTTTGTTCACATAGTCGCGGGTGGCCAACACCAGGGCGGCGTAGAGCTCGGCCAGCGGCTCCAGTGACTCCAGCGACTCCAGTGGTTCCGCGCCCTGCCCGGCGACAGCGCTAAAGGCCTGGCCAGCAAAGTTCAGGCACAGATTGGCGGCAGCAAAGCGCGGTGCCGCCAGCAGACTATCCGCATTGACGGCAAAGCTGCCGCCATCAAACACCAGCTCATCCTGACCGCCATACAGATTGACATAGGCCACCGGCAAGCCGGTCTCCGCCACTCGCTGCTGCGCGGTGGCGATACGCTCCTGCTGCTTGCCCTGATGGTAGGGCGAGGCGTTGAGGCTGATAATGCCCTGCGCGCCCGCCGCCCGCACCGCCGCAGCCGGAGCTGGCGACCACAGATCTTCGCAAATGCAAATGCCCAGCCGGTAGCCGCCCAGCTCAATCAGCGCAGGCGCCGCGCCGGGGGCAAAATAGCGCTTCTCGTCAAACACGCCGTAATTGGGCAGACACTGTTTGCGATAGACCAACTCGGCGCGGCCATTACTTATTAGATAGGCGGCGTTGTACAACGCGCCGTCTGCCTGCGCCGGTGCGCCAAGCAGCGCCGCGCAGGGCAGGCGCTCAGCGAGGCCGTCCAGCGCCGCCGCCACCTGCTGCAAAAACTGTGGTCGCAGCAGCAAGTCCTCGGGCGGGTAGCCGGTCAGCGCCAGCTCGGGGAAGACCAGCAAGTCCTGGGCTTGCTCGCCATACAGCGCCTGAGCATGCGCCAGCAGGCTATCCGCATTGCCGCTCACATCGCCCACAGTGGTATTGACCTGGCACAGGGCAATGCGGATAGGCTGGGAGGTGGGGGTTTTTAACGGGCTATTGATTGTCATGGGCTGTCTGCGCTTGTAAAGTGCGGGTATTTTCCAGCAATTTAACGAGCTACGCAAAATATGCCTCGCCTTATTCTTGTTCTGGTGGTGCTGGCTGCGGTTGTCTACCTGTGCCGCGCCGTGTTGAAAAAATACCAGCGGCCGCCCCCGGCACGCCCCGCCGGCAGCGAGCAACTGCACGCCTGCGCGCAGTGCCGGGTGCATATTCCGCACAGCCAGGCGGTGGAATACCAAGGGCAGTTCTTCTGCTGTCCACAACACCAGCAAGACTGGCAGCGGGCACACCCGGATGATTGAGAACCAGCAGACCCTCTGGTATCCGCTGCGCCTGCTCAGTATGTACCGCCTGCTGGTGGCGATTGCCCTGCTGGCGCTGGCGCCGCTGCCGTACACCTTTAAGCTGCTGGGCAATGATGCGCCGATTATTTATGCATCTGCGGCGAGCAGCTATGCGCTGCTGGCGCTGTTTTGGGCGATTACCTGCCGCTTTTGGCACTATGCCTTTTTATTGCAGCTGTATTTTCAATTTATTACCGACACCGCGCTGATTACCCTGATGATGCACGCCAGCGGCGGCCTGCACAGCGGCCTGCCGATTCTGCTGGTAGTCAGCATTGCCGGCTACAGCACACTGGTGCGCGGCATCACCCCGTACTTTCTCGCCAGCATTGCCACCCTCGCGATTCTCGGCGACAGCCTGTATATGGGCTTGCTCAACCAGGCCGGCATCAGCGGCTACACCTCCTCTGGCGCACTCGGTGCGGCATTTTTCAGTATTGCCCTGCTCTCCAACCTGCTCAGCCGCCGCCTTGAAGAGAGCGAGGCACTGGCCAACCAGCGCTATATTGCCCTGAGCAATCTGGAGCAGCTCAACGAGCTGATTGTCAACCAGTTCCAAAATGGCATTCTGGTGGTCGACGCCCAGCAGCGCGTTCGCCTGATCAACCGCATGGCCAGCCAGTTGCTCGGCGTGGAGCACGGCCACAGAAAACCCCTCAAGCAACTCTCCACTGAACTGCACCGCTCGTTTACGCGCTGGCAGCAACACCCCGAAGCCCCGGTGCAACGCATTATCCAGGCGGGCCGCCATGCCGATATCCAGGCGCACTACCTGCAACTGGCCTCCAGCTCGCAGGATACGCTGATAACCCTGACCGACATCTCCGCGCTGTCCAGAGAGATGCAGAGCCAGAAGCTCACCTCGCTGGGGCGGCTGACCGCCAGTATTGCCCACGAAATTCGCAATCCCCTGTCGGCCATCAACCACGCCGCCCAACTGCTGGAGGAGTCCGAGCACGCCAGCGATGCCGATCAGCGCCTGACCGACATTATCACCCAGCAGTCGCAGCGCTTGAACGGCATGGTGGAAAACATCATGCAGCTATCGCGGAAAAACAAGGCCGTGCCCGAGATCATCCCGCTGAACAGCTGGCTGGGCAGCTTCCGCGTTGAATTTTGCACGGAAACCGGGCTGCCCGGCGCGCACTTCTTTCTCAACATCCAGGCTCCGGACGAGCAAATCCGCTTTGATGCCAGCCAGCTGCACCAGATTCTCTGGAACCTCTGTGCCAACAGCATGAAATACGGCCAGAACGCAGCGGGCGAATGCCTGATTCATATCGACTGCCTGAACACCCAGGATGGCGACACCTGCCTGGATATTTACGATGAGGGCGCGGGCATCCCCGCAGACATCGCCGAGCATATCTTCGAGCCGTTCTACACCACCAATAACGCCAGCTCCGGCCTGGGGCTGTATATCGCCCACGAGCTTTGCGCCTTCAACCACGCTGAATTAAGCTATAGCAAAACCGACAACAGCGGCCGCTTCCGCCTGCGAATACCCAAACTATGAACTCACTCCCCGTATTGATTATTGACGACGAAGCCGACATCCGCGAGCTGATCGAAATCACCCTCAACCGCATGGGGCTGAACACCGACACCGCCGCCGACATCGCCAGCGCCGAGCAAAAGCTGCGCGACCAGCGCTACGCCCTGTGCCTGACCGATATGCGCCTGCCCGATGGCAACGGTCTGGATCTAATAGACCATATCACCACAGACTATCCGCATACCCCGGTCGCCATGATTACCGCCCACGGCAATATGGAAGCGGCGATTCGCGCCTTGAAATCGGGCGCCTTTGACTTTGTCTCCAAACCCATTGACCTCAAGCAACTACGCGAGATGGTCAGCAGCGCACTCAAACTCAACCACCCCGGCGCCGCACCCGACAGTGGCGCTCAAACGGATAAACAGGCAGGCACACCAGCCGCGCGCCTGCTGCTCGGCCAATCCCCGGCCATGCAACAGCTTAAAACCACCATCGACAAAGTCGCCCGCAGCCAGGCGCCGGTTTACATCCACGGCGAATCCGGCACTGGCAAGGAACTGGTCGCCCGCAGCATTCACCAGCAGAGCGCCCGCGCCGATGGCGCCTTTATCCCGGTCAACTGCAGCGCCATCCCCGGTGAACTGCTGGAAAGTGAATTCTTCGGCCATTTAAAGGGCAGCTTTACCGGCGCCAGCGCCGACAAGCCCGGCCTGTTCAAGGCCGCCCACGGCGGCACCCTGTTCCTCGACGAAGTCGCCGACCTGCCGATTGCCATGCAGGTTAAACTGCTGCGCGCCATTCAGGAAAAGCGCATCCGCCCCGTGGGCGCCAGCCAGGAAGAAGCCGTGGACGTGCGCATCCTCAGCGCCAGCCACAAGGACTTGGCCGAGCTGGTGGACAGCGGCGAGTTCCGCCAGGACTTGTTCTATCGCATCAACGTCATCCGTATTGACGTGCCGCGCCTGCACGACCGCACAGACGATATTGCCGAGATTGCCGAAGCCACCCTGCACAAACTGGCTCGGCGCGAAGGCCGCGACACCCCGCTCAGCCTGTCCGCAGCCGCCCGCGCCGCCCTGCTCGACTACCCCTTCCCCGGCAACGTGCGCGAGCTGGAAAACATCCTCGAACGCGCCTGCGCCCTGTGCGACGGCGAGCAGATCCAGCCAGGCGACCTGCAGCTGCCCGAGATAAGCGCCACACCGCCCGCGCCAAGCCCAACAGCAAATCCGGCAGCAAGCCCGGCAACCAAACCGGCACCCGGCACCGTCAGCGACAACCTGACCAGCACCCTGCAAGACAGCGAGCGCGAGCAAATCGAACGCGCTCTGGAAAAAACCCGCTGGAACAAAACCGAAGCCGCCAAACTGCTCGGCCTCAGCTTCCGCCAACTGCGCTACCGCATCAAAAAATTAAATATCGAGTAAACAGCCCAACAGGGCAAGACTGACAATTTTTGTCAGTCTTCCGCAATACCTGCCGACAAACACCACTGCCGCTACCGCATTGACACGGGCAGTCAGTACGCCAAACCCCTGTCAGACGGCAAAAAACCAACAAATCAAAAACTTGGCACGCCCCCTGCATTATTCTTCGCAAGGTCGGCTAATCGACCAATACTCGCCAGGCTACTGGCATCACAATATCTCTTGGAGAATATGAAAATGATGAAAAAAGTACAAAAGGGTTTCACCCTAATCGAACTGATGATCGTAATCGCGATTATCGGTATTCTTGCCGCCATCGCTCTGCCTGCGTATCAGGATTACACTATCCGTACGCGTGTATCTGAAGGTCTGAGCCTGGCAGGTTCTTACAAGACTGCACTGTCTACTGGTGCTTCCAGTGTCGCAGAAGTTTACCGCACAACAAGTAGCTGGAACGCCCAAGCGGGTGGTTATGGCGCAAACTCCAAGTTTGTTGTTAGTGTTCTGGCTCAAGAACCTGCAGATGCCGTTACTATCGCTGCTGGCGATGGTGATGTAACAATCACCTATAACGCCCCTAACGTAGGTGTTGGTGCTGCTCAAAATACCTTGGTTCTTGTTCCTTGGGTACGCGATGGCACAGGCGCTACAGCCACTGCTGCTGGTGGTCGGTCTCTTGCTGCGGCGCTCACCGCTGGAAGCACAGGCGCTCTGGACTGGGGTTGTGTTTCTGCTGCCGGCTTTGCCGCTGGCACAGCCATCAACTCTGCTGGCATTACTACTGCCAAAACAGCGACTCTGTTGGCCAAGTACGCCCCTAGCATTTGCCGTTAATTTAACCGCAACTGCAATAAAAAGAGCGCCGCATGGCGCTCTTTTTTTGCCTTAACCAAACCCATATCACCATGAAAATGACTCTCCAACGTCTGCATTACGCCAAAAAATTGGCCTTTATTCACCTGTTAATCTCGGCACTGGTGGCCGGTGCCTCTGCCGCCCTGGTCTGGCTGGGCTGGTACGCCTATCCCTATGCCGATATTCTGCACGTGGACGGCCTGTACAAGGTGATTATTATTGTGGATATTGTTTGCGGCCCGCTGCTGACCTTTATCCTCGCCAACCCGAACAAAAGCCGCCTGGAAACGACCATTGACTTGTCACTGGTTGCCATTATCCAGCTTGCCGCACTGATTTATGGCCTGCACTCCCTGTACAGCGCCCGCCCGGTCATCACCGCCTTTGAGAAAGACCGCTATGTGATCATCACCGCCAATGAGGTTATCGGCGAGCCGGACACGCCACTCCCGTTTATGACCCCCCGGCTGATCAGCATCCGCCCTTCACAAACGCCCGAGGACAACACCCTGGTACTGAGCTTGTTTCTCCAGGGTGTCCAGCCGCCCTCCCTGCCCAGCTGGTGGCAGGATTATGCCAAAGCGCTGCCCCTTATCCGTGCCAAGCTGGAATCACAGACACTATCTGTATTGATAAAAGCACGGCCAGACGATAGTGCGACACTTGAACATATCGCCCAAAAACACCAGCGCAGCCTTGATGAGCTGGGCTTTTTGCCCTTTGCCCACAAAAAGAACATGGACTGGATTGCCATTGTCAATCAGCAGGGCGAGATTATTGACTACGCCAATATCGATGGATTTCTTCAGCAAAGCACCGAATAAGCCATTTCTGGACTATCCGCATAAGAAAGCCCTGATTAAGCCCCCCTCTGGGAGAGGGCTGCATTGCAAGGGGCAAATGCGGATAGTCTGTGGATGTGCTTATTCAGCGTCGCCATAGGGAAACCCCAGCACATCCATACTGTGCATACTACCAAGTAGCTAATCACTCAATAATTCAGGCTATGACTATGCGCACCAACAAAGGATTTACACTTATTGAGCTAATGATTGTTATTGCCATCATTGGCATCTTGGCCGCCGTTGCGCTGCCTGCTTATCAAAATTACACCATCCGCGCCCGTGTCAGCGAGGGCATCAGCCTGAGCAAGGGCTTAAAAAATGCCCTGGCAACCAGTATTGCCACCTCCTCCGATCTGGCCAATCTGGCAGCAACCTGGAATGCCCAATCCGGTGGCACTGGATTAAACTCCAAGTTTGTTGATTCTGTGCTGCTTGACGGGGCAACAGGCGAGATTACCATCACCTGTAATGCCAGCAGTGTCGACTTGGGGGCTGGGCAAAACCGCCTGGTATTGACGCCGTGGGTGCGCAGCAACAGCACCGGGGAGAGTTTAATCAGCGCCATCAGCAATGGCCGCTCAGGGGCGCTGGACTGGGGCTGCCAATCGGCAAGCAACGTTACCAGCACCAGTAATGGCATCACGGGCACGCTGGGCACTTTGCAGCCGCACTTCGCCCCCTCCAATTGTCTGTAGATATTTTCAATCACGCCCCTTGCCTCACGGCTGGCGGGCGGCACAATTAAGAGCTTTACAGTTATTGCCCCGTGGTAAATAATCAATGTTTATTGATTATGGCGCTGACTAAAAACTCACATGGCAGAAAAGCAACCAGATATTAAACTCACGGGTTTCCCGAGAAAGTTGGTTTTAAGCGGCGTGCTGGATGAAAGCGCAGCAAAGCAGGCGCTGCAAGCGGCCCAGGCTGAGAAAACCAGCTTTATTGATTACGCTGTCAGCAAGAACAAAAAGATCAGCACAAAAATAGCCGTGGTTGCCAGCCATGAGTTTGGCTTGGCCTGCCTGTCGCTTGATGATATCAATATCGATCACGATATTATTAAACTGGT